>Ga0307373_10001297_pt1 | contig 46880 bp, 46 predicted proteins | sample OX2MG_FD_202534 | JGI IMG/M metagenome (GOLD analysis project Ga0307373, IMG submission 202534) | Soil microbial communities from Risofladan, Vaasa, Finland - OX-2 | ecosystem: Environmental > Terrestrial > Soil > Coastal area > Acid sulfate soil | place: Finland: Risofladan, Vaasa | collected...
AATTCCACAGCTTCGGTGACAAGCTTGAGCCCCGTTGGATTGTCGGTGCGTGAGCACTTGACCAGTGAGCTGTTACGCTTTCTTTAAAGGATGGCTGCTTCTAAGCCAACCTCCTGGCTGTCTGTGCGCCCACACGTCCTTTCCCACTTAGCTTGTACTTAGGGACCTTAGCTGGCGGTCTGGGTTCTTTCCCTCTCGACCACGGAGCTTATCCCCCGTAGTCTCACTCCTGTGTTGCTGTACACGGCATTCGGAGTTTGATTGGATTCGGTATCCTGGATGGGACCCTAGTCCATTCAGTGCTCTACCACCGTGGCAGATCACACAAGGCTGCCCCTAAAGGCATTTCGGGGAGAACGAGCTATCACGGAATTTGATTAGCCTTTCACCCCTACCCTCAGCTCATCCGAGCGATTTTCAACTCACAACGGTTCGGTCCTCCAGCCGCGGTTAAGCGGCCTTCAACCTGGCCAAGGGTAGATCATCCCGCTTCGCGTCTATTCCCACAGACTTGTCGCCCTATTCGGACTCGCTTTCGCTTCGGCTCGCTTTACGCTTAACCTTGCCTGGGAGAATAACTAGCCGGCTCATTAAGCAAGAGGCACGCCGTCAGGCTTTTGCTCAACCGAAGTCGAGCCATAGCCCTCCGACTGCTTGTAAGCATACGGTTTCAGGTTCTATTTCACTCCCCTCGCAGGGGTGCTTTTCACCTTTCCCTCACGGTACTTGTTCACTATCGGTCGCCAACGAGTATTTAGCCTTGGAGAGTGGTCTCCCCGGTTTCCCACGAGATTGCACGTGTCTCGTAGTACTCAGGATACCGCTTCGAGTCCGGTAAGCTTTCGGTTACAGGGCTTTCACCTTCTTTGGCCCCGCTTTCCAGCAGGTTCACCTAGCCTCCGGATTGATAACTCTACTTATGCGGTCCTACAACCCCACGGTGCAAGCACCATGGTTTGGGCTGTTCCGATTTCGCTCGCCGCTACTCTCGGAATCTCGTTTGATTTCTCTTCCTCCAGGTACTGAGATGGTTCACTTCCCTGGGTTGACTCGTACCCGCCTATGTATTCAGCGAGCCGTATACCGAGTTCATCGGTATGGGTTTCCCCATTCGGAAATCCCCGGATCAAAGCCTGCTTGCGGCTCCCCGAGGCTTATCGCAGCTAGCCACGTCCTTCTTCGTCTGTTGGCGCCAAGGCATCCACCGTACGCCCTTAGTAGCTTGACCATAAAACTCACCCAACGCGTCCCCATCCCACTAGGATCGGGACCCCGAGGAGATCCACAAAGGGTCTTGCCGCCCTTTGCCGGACATGCCTCAAGGTGATATGCGCGTGGACAAGTTCGCCTTTCCACTTGCGCTACTCGAGCTAAACTTGCGGATCATCACGCGCGCGAACTTGAGATCGCGTGCGCGATGGCCAGCTTCCTTCAGTTGTCAAAGAGCGATGTTCCGAATTGCTTCGGAACTCTCCGCACCCGGCGGAGCGTCCCAAAAAATCGAGACGGAAATAAAAAACCCGGCGTCAAGCGCCGGGCCAGTCCTTCCACAGTCTCCTGGGAAGGATTTGCTCGAAGCTCGACTGTTGTCTATCCGGTGTTCGTATCCAACCTCACCTCGTTATTACGGGAGAGATTACCGGCCCGCCGGGACCTCCGGGCGAGCCCGGTCTTCCGACATCCAAGAAGTATACGTGTTTCTGCGCGTTCGTCAAGTGGGATGCCAATAATTTTTTGCGGGTTTCCTGTGAATTTCACCGCCCATGTGGAAATTGGCTGCGGTCGCAGCGCGAAGGCGGTGAGGGCTGGGCCGTTGTCGCGATTCCTGGCAGAAAGCGGCCTAGCCTTTACGATGCTTGAAGAATTCGACCTGGCGGAGGCGCTTTTCGGCTTCGCCTTTCGTTTTGTACGGGCCGCCGAGGTTTTTCCCCCTCTCGGAAAGCACTTTGTAACCGCCCTTCACTTTCTTGATCATGGTGTCCTCCTCATACGAATCAATTCCCGCTCGTTCACAATGTGGCACAAATCCGCCGGCGTGTCAGTGAGGTAAATCACAGACTCGCGCGTTGACTTGATGGCGCGAGGGGCCTAGGATTGCGTTCCAACGCGGGGTGTTGCCGTGGGAGTCTCTCTGGACGTTCGCGAAAGCGTGAGCATCCCCGACTGAACAGCACGAAGCCCCGCTCAACGGAGCCACGATGAGTGAAGCCAAAGACCCGAATGACAGGCGAGATAAGCGCGTGCCTTACGAGGAAAACGTTCCGTCGTCGCGAATTTTGAAGCTGGCGCTGCTGGCCGCGGCGATCATCGTGGTTATCGGCATCGTGCTGTATTTGAAGGCCCGGCACGAGCCTCCCGCGCTGAAGGATCAACTGAACACAACGTCGGCTCAATTTTACGCACGGAATGATGCGCCCCGCGGACCCGTGGCAATGCGACGCCGATTCCAGGACGCGCGCTCGCGGAGACGTCGATGAGCGATTCGACCATGACCAATTCCACGGGCGGAAAACCCGAGACAGTTTTAATTACAGGCGGGACCGACGGCCTGGGACGCGCCGCGGCGATTCTGTTTGCGTCCGAGGGGTATCGCGTTTTCGCCGCGGGGCGAAACGCGGAGAAGCGCGCGGCGCTTGAACAATTCGCCGAAGAGAAAAGCCTGACGCTCGAGACGCTCGATCTGGATGTGACAAGCGATGAATCCGCGAGCCGCGCTGTCGCTGAGGTCGAGCGCCGCGCTGGTCCGGTGGATGTGCTCGTGAATAATGCCGGCATCGCCATTGCCGCCGTAATGGAAGAAGTTTCCGTGGACGACCTGCGCAAGCAATTCGAAACCAATGTGTTTGGCGGAGTGCGCATGACGCAGCGCGTCTTGCCCGCAATGCGCGAGCGCCGAAGCGGCCGGATTATTAACATGAGCTCGGTTGCGGGAAGGGTTTCGAATCCGCTCTTTGGACCGTATAGCGGGAGCAAACATGCGCTCGAAGCGATCTCCGACGCGCAGCGCATGGAAGTCGCGCCCTTTGGCATTCGCGTGGTGCTGATTGAGCCAGGCTTCATAGCAACGAACATCAATCGGGCGGCTGCGGAGCTGTCCTCCCGGTACATGAAGAATGCCGCGACAAGCCCGTACGCGCGCGCTTATCTGTCTGTCCTGAAAATGGTGCAAAAAAGGGTGGCCAGCTCGAAAACGACGCCGGAGGATTGCGCGCGCGTCATCCTGCGCGCGGTTCGCGCTCCAAACCCGCGCGCGCGCTACGCCGTGACGCGGGAAGCGCAGATCACGATTGCCTTGCGCTGGCTGCTTTCCGACCGCCGGATGGACAAAATGACGATGCGGGCGCTCGGACTGGACCGCGACGCCGATGAAGCGGGCTCCGCGCAATCGGTGCAGGCCGAGATCGAGCAACTGGTTCGCGCGCGGCGCTAGTTCGTCACCTGAATCGACAGGCTGTTGGCGCGCAGCGGGACGTAAATTTTATCGAAGGCATCGTGAGCGGCGCTTTCCGCATAGGCGTCGGCGGCAGCACGGTCTTTGAATTCGATGGCGAACGCCGTGCTGAAATCGCGCGGCTCAAGCCGCGCGGGCTTCACCCAGATATTTTCAATGCCTGGAATTTGAGCAGCCATATTCCGGATGCCGTCGAGCACCTGCTGTTTTTGCGCCGCCGTCACGCCGGGGCGCCATTGCACCTCGACCACATGGATGATGGTTTTCGGCTGGCCATACCGATTGCTTCCCAGCACGTAGCCGCCGGCGAACAGGCCAACCATCGCGAGCGCCGCTCCCAGCACCAATTTTCTCCGCCGAAGATGCAACTTCATGGGAATCGCCTCCGTATCTTATATAGAAATAGAAGAAGATGCGCAGCGCCTAGTGTACGCAACCTTCGCATCCGTGCACAATGCAAGCCTGCCGATGCATATCTCGGGCCGATTCTTCGCAGTTGACCTTGCCGCGGCGGGAAAGTACGATGCCCAAAATTGATTTTCAGGCGATTGGGCCAAGGAGGAATTATGTTTTGCTCGAAATGCGGCACGCAAGTTGCGGATGCGGCCGCGTTCTGTCCCTCGTGCGGACAATCACTCGGCCAGCCGGCAGGCAGCGAGGCTAGCGCGCCGCGCGGCATTCCTCTGGCGCCGGGCGGATTTGCGCCGCGGGTAACAATAGACCCGTCTTTGCCGGCGACGCCAGATGCGATGCCAACAACCCCCTATGCTGGCGTGGCACGGGCGGGAACTGTGGTGTATGCAGGATTCTGGCTGCGCTTTATCGCATTTATTCTGGATGCCGTGATTGTAGGGATTCCCACCTCAATTGTGTTTTTGCTGATCCTAGGAGCCTCGCGCTTTTCACACTCGATCTTTACGAACCCGCCGGAAACACCGAGCGCCCTCATCGCGCTGCTGGGCGCGGGCGTGATCCTGCGCATTGTCATCTTTTCCGTGTTCATTACATGGCTCTATTACGCGCTGCTCGAGAGTTCGGCGTGGCAAGCGACAGTTGGGAAGAAATTGCTGGGCGTTTATATCACGGACCTCGGCGGGAACCGCGTATCGTTCGGCCGGGCGAGCGGCCGCTACTTTGGCATGGTGCTGTTCCGCCTGCCTCCGGTCATCGGGCCGCTCCTGATCTTCCCAATTGATTGCATCTGCGCGGGTTTCACGGAGAAGAAGCAGGCGCTGCACGACATGATGGCGGGCTGCTTCGTGCTGCGAAAAACCTAGCGGACGCGAAGCCGGGAACGGCGCCCCAGGGAAGCGAGGCAAACGATGTTCTGCTCGAATTGCGGAAGAGCGAATGCGGACGGTTCGGCGTTCTGCATCCAGTGCGGCAGGCCGCTGGCCGTCGGGGTGCCTGCTCCCGTACCGGCGGTCCCGCTGCCCGCGACGGCGGCCGGACCACAGCTTTTTTATGCCGGATTTTGGCTTCGGCTGGTCGCCTACTTGATTGATCTTGTGATCCTCGGAATCGTTTGGGGCACACTGATTGTGGTGGTGATCTTTGCCAGCGGAATTGCCGCCATGCTGCGAAATTTGCCGGAGAATCCAACGCCAGACATGTTTTTTCGCGGGGCGGTATTCGTTGCCATCCTCGCCGTCGTGACCATCACCCTGGTGATTACGTGGATTTACTACGCGTGGATGGAAAGTTCGCCCGCGCAGGGAACGCTGGGAAAAATGGCGCTGGGGCTTATCGTCACCGACATGCAGTACCAGCCGATTTCCTTTGCGCGCGCCAGCGGCAGGTTTTTTGGGCGGATCATCACCGGACTGATCCCGCTTTTCCTTGGCTATATCATGGCGGGATTCACGGCGAAGAAGCAGGCGCTGCACGACATGATCGCAAACTGCCTGGTCCTGAGGAAAGCCTGAAATCTATTTTCGCCGCAGCGTACCGCAGGGATTCCTGATTTCGTTCGAGGCTTATACGCCCCAGCCGTAGCGTTCCGTTTCCGCGATCGACTCGGACACCGCACTGCGGATGCGCGCGGCCATTTCCGTGCAGCCGACGGTTTGCGCGCTGGTTTTGGCGATATCCGGCGTGCGAAACCCGCGACTGAGTGCGTGCGTGACGGCTTTCTCGATGGCCGCCGCTTCCGCCGGCAGTCCAAACGACTCGCGCAGCATCATCGCCGCACAAAGAATCGTGCCGATGGGATTCGCGGAATCCTTGCCGGCCAACTGCGGAGCGGAGCCGTGGATCGGCTCATAGAGCGCGGTACCGTTGCCGAGGCTCATCGAAGGAATCAAACCAATCGAGCCGACCAGGGCGGCGGCTTCGTCGCTCAGAATGTCGCCGAACATATTGGACGTGAGCATGACGTCGAATTGCGCGGGGCGAAGAATGATTTGCAGCGCGGCGTTGTCGACGTAAAGCGATTCGAGCGTCACTTCGGGGAAATCCTTCGCGATGCGCTGGACCGTCTTGCGCCACAGGCCAGAGCTGGCGAGCACGTTGGCCTTGTCGATGCTGGCCAATTGGCCGCGGCGCGCGGCGGCGCGGCGAAATGCGTACAGCGCCACGCGCTCGATTTCCTTCGAAGAATAAATTTCCGTGTCGGAGGCAACTTCCGCGCCATTCGCGCCGGTATTCTGACGCGGCCCGAAATAAATGCCGCCGGCGAGTTCGCGCACGATTTCCATGTCGATCGTTGAGATCGCGTCTATCCGCAATGGACAAATCCCGCGCAACGGCTCGAGCAGACGGATGGGCCGCACATTGATATAAAGGCCCAGCTCTTTGCGGATGCCGAGCAGACCGGCTTCGGGACGCCGGTCGAGCGGCTGGCTATCCCATTTCGCGCCGCCCACCGCGCCCAAAAGCACGGCGTCGGCCGCGCGGCAAGCGTCCATCGTTTCCCGAGGAAGCGGCTGGCCGCAGCGATCAATCGCCGCGCCGCCAAAGGGCAACTCGACAAATTCAAATCGATGGCTGAAGGCCCGCGCGCACTCTTCCAGAACGGAGACGGCGGCGCGAACGACTTCGGGGCCAATACCGTCGCCCGGGAGAACGGCGATTGTTTTGCGGGTTCCGGTCATTGAATTTTGCTCGCGGCGGCAACTGCGCTGGATTCGTCCGCAGCGGCGGGAACTAACCGTCCGCGGCGGGCTTGATGGGCGAAGGTCAGCAGGTCGCGGTCCGTGACTTCCTTGGCTGCGTCGGCGAGACCCATCGCCGCGCCATAGCATTGCGCGAGTTCGGTGTCACTCAGACGATAACCGAGCTCGTCCATGCGCGTGCGCAGCGCGTTGCGTCCCGAATGTTTGCCAAGCACCAGGCGCCGCGCGGGAACACCGACGGCATCCGGCTGGATGATTTCGTACGTGAGCGGATTTTTCAAGATGCCATCTTGATGGATCCCCGCTTCGTGCGCAAACGCATTCGCGCCCACCACCGCCTTGTTCGGCGGCACGGAAACGCCGGTGATTTCCGACAGCATACGACTGGCGGAGTAGATTTCCTTGAGATGCACGTTGGTGCGCACGCCGAAAAAGCTCTGGCGCACCGCGAGGGCGACGGCAAGTTCCTCGAGCGATGCGTTCCCCGCGCGCTCGCCGATGCCATTGATGGTGCATTCCACCTGGCGCGCGCCCGCGCGCACGGCGGCCAGCGAATTCGCGACCGCCAAGCCGAGATCGTTATGGCAATGGGCGCTTAAAATAATTTCATCGGCGCGGCCCAGATGGCCGCGGACGCGATGGAAAATCGCGCCGTATTCCTCGGGCGTGCTGTAACCCACGGTGTCGGGAATATTCAGGATTGTCGCGCCGGCTTCGGAGGCGGTTTCCATCACTTCGAGCAAAAAGCGGATGTCACTGCGGCTGGCGTCCTCGGCGGAAAACTCGACTTCGGCGCAATGCTCGCGGCCATAACGCACCCAGCGCGAAACGGCGTCGAGCGCTTCCTGGCGCGAAATGCGCAGCTTGGCCTGAAGATGAAGATCGGAGGTGGCCAGAAAAATGTGCAGGCGCGGACGTGCCGCTGGTTCCAGGGCGGTCAGGGCTGCCTCCACGTCTTCGCGACGCGCGCGAGCCAGCGCGGCCACGCGCGCACCATGCATTTCGGCCGCCACCGCGCGAACAGATTCAAGTTCGCCAGCCGAAGCCACGGGGAAGCCCGCTTCGATGACGTCCACTCCCAGTTCTTCGAGCTTGTGCGCCAGCCTGAGCTTTTCATTCTGATTCATGGAAAAGCCCGGCGACTGCTCGCCGTCGCGAAGAGTGGTATCGAAGAATTGGACTGTTTCCATAGTTCCCCCTAGATGCACGGAACCAGTGAACCGCATTGCCCGCAACTACGTCCAATTTATAATTGTTGCACCCAGTATAAATATTGGCTATATAAGAGGAATGGCGAGGCCGGAATGGATTTGAACTCATTGCAAGTGTTTCTGACGGTTGCGCGGGAACGGAGCTTTTCGCGCGCCGCGGAAAAGCTCTATCGCACGCAGCCGGCGATCAGTATTTCCGTGCGCAAGCTCGAAGAATGGGTGGGGCAGCCGCTATTCGTTCGCGGGACGGGCGCGCGAACACTTACGGAAGCGGGCGTGCTGCTGATCGAATATGCGGAGCGCATGTTGAATCTGCGCGAGGAGGCCCGGCGGAGTCTCGAAGACCTTGCGGGGCTGCGGCGCGGACGCCTTTCGCTGGGCGTCAATGAAAGTTCAATTCACGCGCTCCTTCCGGCGCTGGCTCGTTTCCGGCGGAAGTTTCCAAAAGTCGAAATTGCGATTCATCGCGTCTATTCGCGCGACATCCCGCGCGAAATCCTGAATTACCGGCTGGACTTGGGGGTTGCGTCGTACCGGCCATCGGATGCGGCGCTCGCCGCCGTGGCGCTCCTGCGGGATGACCTGGCGTTCGTCGTACACCCGCGCCACAGGCTCGCCAAAAAACGCCGCGTCTCGATTCGGGAGCTCGGCGATGAGATATTTATCGCGCACATTGTGGCGTCGCCGTATCGCGATCGCGTGATTCAGCTTTTTGCGCGGCACCACGTGGCGCTGCAAATGGGCGTGGAGCTGCCCACCATCGAAAGCATCAAGCGGTTCGTCGAAATGGGCATGGGCGTGGCAATTGTTCCGCGGATGTGCGCGCAGGCGGAGGTCGAGCGCGGGCAGCTTATCGAAGTGCGCATTCGCGAGATGCGCTTGCGGCGCGACTTATTCTTGATTTTCCGGCGGGACCGGCCGTTGTCGCAGCCGGCGCAAGCGCTGCTGCGCCTGTTGCGGCCGCGAAAATCGATCGGCGCATTCACGCCGCGAGAAATCACGGCCGATTAAGCAGCATCGCGTTCCCGCAGCGTCAAGACTTCTGAGCCATTTCATCGAGCGCTTGCCCCATGCGCGCGAGGCCTTCCGTGAGCATCTCCGTTGTCCCGCCAATGCCGATGCGAACATGGTCCGGCATTTCGAAGAATCGCCCCGGGACGACGCTTGTTTCGTATTTATCCCGCAGGAGCTGGCAGAGGGCGTCGATGCGGCCCGAGACGACGCTGGGGAACGCCACCGTTCCTCCTTCCGAGCGAATTGCGAGCAGGTCTTTGCGCGAATCGAGAAAGCGCTGCAGCACGGGACGATTCGTTTCCAGACGCCGGCGAGCGTAAGCGGCGATTTCGCTCAAATGATTGAGCGCGATCACGCTGAGCAACTCCGCCGCGTGCGCGGGAATGACGCCGAAAAGATCATTGAGCCGCCACATACGCTCGGCCAAGGGCGCGGGAGCGAGTATCCAGCCGCAGCGCAGCCCGGAAAGGCCAAAAGCTTTCGTCAAGCTGCTGGTCACGATGAAATTGGGGCCGAGATGAAATGCCGAGCGCGCATGCGGATCGAAACAGGCATCGAGATAGACTTCATCGACGAGAACTTGCGCGCCGCGGCTTTGCGCGATCTCGCCAATCAAGTGCAGGCGCGAATCCGGCGTGCGCGCTCCGCTGGGATTGTGAAGATTGGTGACGGCGACCAGCCGGGTGCGCGGCGTCATGTGGCGCTCGATTTCGCGCGGGTCAATCTCGAAACCGTCCTCGAAGCGGCGCGGGAAGCGGCGCACTTTTGCGCCCAGGTAATCCGCGACGGCAAGCAGCGGCTCGTAGGCGGGCTGTTCGATCAGCACTTCGTCGCCAGGTTCGATGAGCGCAGCCATGGCAAGATGATTGGCCATCGACGTGCCATTCGCAGCGACCACGCATTCGGGTCCAACGCCGTTCTTCTTCGCCAGGCGCTCCTGGAGCGGAGGGTAGCCGTAGCTGCCCGCCGCGGAAATTTCCAAGTCCTCGATTTTCGCGTGCAGCTTCGCGAGCGGATAGCCATCCAGGCCGCTGGTTGCCAGATTGAACCGGGCATGCGAGCGCAGCTTGGCCCACTCGAGATACGCCGAACGAATTTCCCTGCGCGGTGTTGTCACGTTTGGAGACTCCTCTTCCTTTTTTGCGCGCTCCAGAAAAAATACACCGGTATGCCGGCAAACAGAATACCGAAACCCACGGCCGTGTCGCGAGGATATTTGAAAATCGTATTGAGCACAACCAACCAGGATGCGGCAACGAAAAGGAAGGTGGTTACGGGATGGCCGGGCATGCGGGAAAGACCCGTAGGCGCTGTGGGCACGCCGGCCTGGAGATCGCGGCGGCGAAAGACAAACAGGCAAGTCGCCGTCAGGCCGAAGAACAAGAAGTCCATCGATACGACGTAGCTCAAAATTTGATCGTACCGTCCGGAGAGCGCGATGACGATGGCCGCGGCTCCTTGCAGCGCGATGGCGACGACGGGCACGCGTCGGCGCGGATCGAGCCAGCCCACGGAGCGAAAAAATAATCCGTCTTCCGCCATCGCAAAATAGACGCGCGGCGCGGTGAGAATCGATTGGCTGAGGAATCCCAGCGCTGAGATGGCGATGCCGACGGCAATCAGCGCCGCGCCCTTCGAGCCCCATGCGACACGCATCACGGCCGACGCCGGCGTTGTCGCAGCCGCAAGGCCCGCGGGCCCCAGAACGTACACGCAGACGAAATTCACGGAGAGATAGAGCAGCACAACGCCGATCACGCCGGTCACCAGCGCGCGCGGCAGATTCTTGCGCGGCTCGCGCACTTCTTCGGCGACGAAATTCGCCGTTTGCCAGCCGCCGTAAGCGAACAGCACGGGCACGAGCGCCGCGCCCATGGCGGTCATCAAGTTGAACGAAACGGGCCGGTCGAGCAGCGGAGAGCTGCGAGCGGCGGACGGCGGCGTTCCAGCCCGCAAGAGGTACCACGCTCCGAAACCGACCAGCGCCACAATTGCGAAAATCTTCAGCACCATCAGCGCGCTCTGGACCGTGCTGCCCGCGCGGACTCCCAGGCAATTGATGAGCGTCAGCAAACCAAGCGCGAGCGTGGCAATCAGACCTTCGGAGAGCGGAAGATGAGTCAACTCGATGAAATATTTTGCAAATGTGACCGCGACCGCCGCCATGCCGCCCGTCTGAATCACGAGGAGCAGAACCCACCCATACAGAAATGCCAGCGCCGGATGATAGGCCTCGCGAATATAAGCGTATTGCCCGCCGACCTTCGGCATGCGCGCCGCCAGTTCGGCATAAATAAACGCACCGGCCGACGCGATGAATCCGCCGATCACCCAAGCGCCCAGGATCAGCACAGGCGTGTGCACCTGGCGCGCGACAACATAAGGGTTGATGAAAATTCCCGAACCAACGATGCCGCCCATGACGATCATGGTCGCGTCGAATACGCCGAGCCGCGCCGCCAGACCGGAGGGCCGGGATTTCCCCGCGGAATTCGGTTGCGTTTTCGATGAACGTTTCATGGACAGGAATGTAGCGTTTCGATTTATGCCTGCCGCCGGACCAAATTCCCGGCTGACTCTATCACCGGTCGCGTTGCGAAAGCGTTTGAATTCGCGCCGCACGGGACGCCCGGCGAGATCAAGTCCATCAGGACGTGACTGAATGGATACGCGGACGCGGAATCTTTATTTGCATCGGCGAAAGGCAGGGCATCATCCGCTGGGGGGGCATCCATGGCGTGGGACAAAATATTTTCTGGACGGGGAGTGTCTGCCCCGTCCCAAGAGGCCCGCTCAGAAGAACTGGATTCAACTTCGTCCTCCGCGGAATCGGATCTCCCAGAGGCGCGACGCGATACTCGCCGGAGCAAGCGCGTTTACATTGCCATGCCCGTGAGGGTCAAAGGAGAGCGGGGCAAGGAGGCATTCGAGGAGCAGACCACGACCGAGTCCGTGAACGCTCACGGTTGCATGGTGCGCTTGGCCAAAGCGGTCGAGCGCGGTCAAAGACTAACGCTGACCAATGTGAAAAGCGGCGAGGAAGTCGACTGCCGCGTAGCTTACGTTGGGCAATCCGAAGGCGGTAAGACGCAATTGGGGATCGAATTCACTCGCGCTGCGGGATACTTCTGGCACATCGCCTTCCCGCCCGACGATTGGAATTCCGCCGAGCGCAAAAAGCCCACGGTTGAAACCGGAGCAACCGGCAAGCGTGCGTAGAGTGGCGTCGAATTGGTGCGACGCCGCCTGCTGGCAGGATGCGTCAGAGCGCGTGTGGGCGTAGCCGCTGCTTGGCTAAGCTGAGAACGACAGCGCCAAGCTGCGGGACTACGACATCCGGATGTACCGGGGCAGACGTTCAAAAACGGTAGGCTTCGGTCGAATCTCGTTCCCCAATTGGCTCGGCCGCATCATCATATCCACCGCATCTGAACCGCAACTCCCGCACCGCCCGTGGCGGTCGAGATCCGTCGGAACGCGACAGTCCACGCACCACCAGTGCCGCTCAACCCACGTTTGTCCGAGAACTTTGCTTGTGTTTGACATGGCCCTAGTCTGCGCGAAGGCCCGCGGCAGGTCGATAGGCGCCAAGTAACTTTTTTAGCGGCGGAAACGCGGTACGAAAGTACTAAAACCCCCTAGCCATCCGCCCTTGGAACCCACGCCCATCGAGAACGTTCCGGAGTGATTTTTGTTTCGGCGCTCTGAGCGTACGCGAGCCCGCGAGGGCTCAAGGAATTCCTCAAGACAATGCACGAGGAAATCGGCGAGCCGCGCGCTCGTTATTTTTTCGCGCCCGCGTTTGTTCGTGTGTAGACCGTCTCGAGCGTCGCGCCGGCGCCGCCCGGCCCTTCGCCGATCAGCCGCACGACGAAATGGTCGGGGTCCTTCTGCTCGACCGCGACGCGGACGGTTTGTTTCATGCCGCCGGGGCCGAGAAACGCGCCCGTATAGCGCACAGTCTTCCCGCCGTCGTCGCTGGTGCCGTCGAGAACCAGAAACGCCGTCGACCCGTCGTAAATCCATATCGCTTCGTACTGCTTCGAACCGTTATTGTAGCCGTAGAGCCGCAACCCCGCAGACGGCTGGCCGAACGAATCGCCGGAGTTTTTCTCTTCCAGGAAACGCCCGCCGAGAATGCTCTTCAGCGTTGCGGTTCCCTTCGACTCTTGCGGCAGAGAGCCCGGCGCCGTGAACGTCATCGACGTCGTATACGTTCCAGCGCGCTTCATCAGCTGCGCGTGAATGGGCCCGGGCTTGGCCGCCTCGACAATGGCATGCTCCATTTCCTCCCGGGTCGGCTGCGCCGCGGGAAGCGCCGGTTTTTGCGGCGACTGCGCTTGCGGTGCCGCCGCTCCGGCGAGGAAAACCATCGCGGCAAGGACCGCGCTGAACCTCGATATCGTCTGCTTCATTGGGATTTGCCGTCCTTTGCAAGGGATGCGCTGCCATGCCTGGTGCTGGACCAACAAGAATGCATTGCTGTCCTGGTCATAGAATTGAGACATGATTCCGCGCCAAGGTTGCCTCTTCGGTCCGCGCGTGACTTCCACACCGCGCTCAGAACGCTCACTGTGAGCCGCGAGCGCATCGCCGCAGGCAGAAACCATGCCCGAAAAAGCACCACTAGGAATCGCCACAAGCGCGGTCATAGTTGCGCTCTGGGACGGAACTGAATTCGACCGGCGAATGGCTAATCGGATTTAATCTTTTCGTCTTTTTCGACCTTGCCGTCGCGGAGGCGGATGACGCGGTGGGCGTGCCGCGCAATGTCCTGTTCGTGAGTTACGAGGATGATCGTGTTCCCCTCGCCGTGCAGTCGCGCGAAGAGGGCCATGATTTCTTCACCAGTCTGCGAATCGAGGTTGCCGGTGGGTTCGTCGGCGAGCAGGATCGAGGGGTGGTTCACCAGCGCACGCGCGATGGCCACGCGCTGGCGCTGCCCGCCGGAGAGTTCATTCGGCTTGTGCATCATGCGCTCGGTGAGCTCGACCTGCGCGAGGGCCTTGCGCGCGCGTTCCTGGCGCTCTTCGGAGGGCGTACCGTTGTAAATCATCGGCAGCTCGACGTTATGCAGCGCCGTGGCGCGCGGCAACAAATTGAAAGTCTGAAAAATGAATCCGATTTCCTTGTTGCGAATGTAGGCCAGCTCGTCGTCGTCGAGCTCGCTCACCAAGCGCCCGGCCAACCAGTAAGACCCCTTCGATGGTGAATCGAGGCAGCCAATCAAATTCATGAGCGTGGATTTGCCCGAGCCCGAGGGACCCATGATGGCGGAGTATTCGCCTTTGCGGATTTCGAGAGTCACGCCCCGCAACGCATGCACCTGCTCCGAGCCCATCTCATACGTCTTCCACAGATCTTCGGTGCTGATGACGATGCCGGCATCCACCAAGTCTTGCCGGAACGTTTGCGAGGAAGGTGTAACTTGCTCAACCGCCATTCGGTTTTGGCTCCTCACAGATCGCGCGCACGGGCGTGGCGTCCGCCACGAACCGGCCCGCTACGACGCAGCCACTGCTACCGTGCCGTCACTCCTTCTTACCTACGATGCCGATTGATTGGAGAGCGAGGGCACGGAGTTGTCAATCTTGACCGCCGAACCGGAGCGCAGAGTGCGCAATGCCTTGTAGCTTCCGGTGACGATCACGTCGCCGGCCTTCAGCCCGGTGGTCACTTCAATATTGGTAATCCCGGAGATTCCAGTTTGCACCGGCACAAATACGGCTTTGCCGTTGCGCACGACGAATACTCCCTGAATGTCGTCATTCGACAGCGTCCCATCCGAATTCACGGCCAGCTTGGCTGCCGCGAGCGTCACGCCATTTCCGCTCTTGTTTTTCTGCTGGTCAGCCTGAAGCTCCTGGCGCGAACGCATGGCTAGCGCCTGGATCGGAATCGTCAGTACGTCCGAGCGGTGCGCGGTGCGAATTTTCGCGGTGCAGGATAGCCCGGGCCGCAATCCCTTGGGCGGATCATCCAGGCGCACATGCACCTTGAAGTCCCGCGCTTCCTGGCTGTTCGCGGAGGTTTCCTGCGTGGCGGCCAATCCCGAGGTGCGCAATATGGCTTCTTCTCCGACGTCGGCCACTTTGCCCTTGAAGACCTTGCCCGGGTAAGCATCAATCGTCACGTCGGCCGTTTGCCCAGGTTTCACGTTCGGCACGTCCGTCTCGTCCACCATCACTTCCGCATTCACCACCTTCATGTCGGAGATGGTCAGCAGGAAACTGCCTTCCGCGTTTTGAATGCCGGGAACCACGTTTTCGCCCACCTTCACCGGGACGTACGTTACGATGCCGGCGATGGGCGCGTCATACGTGGTCTTATTCAAAACGTCGCGCAGATGAACGAGCGTCGCCGAAGCCTGTGCCTGGTTGAATTGCGCCGCGTTGAGCTGGTCATGCGCTTGCTTTGCGCGAGCCTTATTCGCGGCCAGCGTCGCCGCAGCCGCTCCGTAGGCTGACTTATAGCTGTCGTAATCCGACTTCGCGATCAGCCCCGCTTTATACAAGCCTTGTCCGCGCTCCCAGTCACTGCGGGCTTTTTCGAGATTCGCTTCGGCTTGCTGAACATCAGCCTGCGCGGCCACATCGGCGGCCTGCGCCGATTGTACCGAGGCTCGCATGGAGTCGATGCCGGCTTGTTGAGCCTTGACGTCCGCAGCCGGCTGTATGCTTTCCACCCGCAATAGGACGTCGCCCTTCTTAACGATGTCCCCTTCCTTCACGGCGATGTCCGTGATCTTTCCGAATCCTTGGCCGAGAACGTTCGTATAATCCTCCGGGCGGATTTCGCCGGAGGCGGTCACAAGCGAAGTAATATTTTGCTTGGCCACGGTCCCGGTTTGCACCGTCACGACGTTTTTGTTTGCCTGCTTGATGCTAACAACGACAATCACAAGCAGCACGACCGCAGCGCCGACGATTAAAGCTATCTTTTTCGAAGTCTTCATGGCATTTTCCCTGCGCGTCCGGCTTTTCCCGGGACAGAATTCGTCTTCCTCAATTTAATACGACGAGGACGCGTGAAAAGTTTCGCCGGGGGCCCTGCCGGTCTCGATGGCGACGCGTGAAACCGAGTTGCCTTCGCGAGTTTCCTTACTTGTATATAGTAATCGACGTTGCCGCCAAATCAAAGCAGCTGTTCGTTCCCCCTCACCGAGGTTAGACGCCATATTCGATTTACTGGAAATAACCCATGCCAAAAGCCCCGTACGCCCGAGGAGAGCTCGCCAACGAGACGACTTTTAAAAATCTTCGGGGCAACCTTTGGCCACCTCTTGCGAATCCGAATCGTAAGCCTCACTAGCGGCGCAAGTTAGCTTGACGGGTGTTTGCGGCGGGGCTAGAATTCCAGTGTCCGGGGGAACCCAGCTATGAAGCGAAGCCTAGGAGTGTACGTATTCGCGATTGTTGTCGGAGGTTTGCTGTTCTTTCCGATTGCGCGCGCGCAGGATTCGCAACAGCAGGGTAGCCCTTCGGCCCAGCAACTCAAAAAGAGAAAAAAGGAAAAACAGAAGGACCTGGAAAAAGAGTTGCTGCCCGTGTATCGCGAGTGGCTCAACGGGCCCGTTTCTTACATCATCACGCCGGAAGAACGCTCCGCCTTTCTCCACCTTGAAACGAACGAGGAACGCGAAAATTTCATCGAGGCATTCTGGGAGCGCCGGAATCCGGATCCGGGCTCCGCGGACAACTCTTACAAAGAGGATTTCTACCGCCGCGTGGCCTACACCAATGAGCATTTCTCTTCCGGAATTCCCGGATGGAAAACGGATCGCGGCCGCATTTACATCATGTGGGGTAAGCCGGATGAAGTGGATTCGCACCCTGCGGGCGGCCCGTATGAGCGGCCCGCCGACGAAGGCGGCGGCGAAACCTCGACCTACCCGTTCGAAGATTGGCGCTACCGCTATCTCCCTGGCATCGGCGAAAACGTTGAATTGGAGTTCGTGGATCCCACAGGCAGCGGCGAGTATCACCTGACCATGGACCCGAGCGAAAAAGACGCGCTGCTATACGTCCCTGGCGCGGGATTAACGCAAATGGAAGCCATGGGCATGGCCTCGAAAACCCAGCGGTTTCAGAACACGGATGGCACACACGATGCCGCACCTCTTGGAGGCGCTCCCGAGAGCATGAATGAATTCAGCCGTCTTGAGCTGTATGCCAAGATTCAGGAACCGCCGCACGTGAAGTTCAAAGATCTGGAAGCGGTAGTGGATTCACGGCTGACGCCGAACCAAATTCACTTCGATTGCCATTCCGATTTTTTGCGCATCACGGACGATACCGACCAGGTGCCGATCACCATTCAAATTCCGAACCGCCAGTTGAGCTTTCAGGAAAAGAATGGGGTGCAAACCGCGGTTCTGCACTTGTTCGCGCGGGTCACCAGCGTCAGCGGCCGCGTCGTCCAGACATTCGAAGACACCATCTCCGCGGATACACCAGACTCGCTTCTCCAGCAGTATTTGAAAGGCTCTAACATCTACCAGAAGGCTCTGTTCTTGCGCCCGGGGCTGTACCGGCTCGACGTGGTGCTCAAAGACATCAACAGCGGCAACCTCGGCGTGATCAATACGCGTTTGCAAGTTCCGCGGTTTCCCGACGGGCAGCTTGGCGCAAGCTCCTTGATTCTGGCGGACGAAATTCGAAGGGTTTCTTCGCGAGATATCGGCCTCGGCGAATTCGTGCTTGGCGACCTCAAGGTTCGGCCCAAGCTGAACGCCACGTTCCAGGAGAACGGCCAGATGGGCATTTTCCTTCAGGTCTACAATCTCAAGGTCGATCCCAAAACCCACGAGGGCGATGCGACAATCCGGTATCAGGTGCTGAATGCCGCGAACACTCCCGTTGTGCAGTTCACGGAAAATTCCCGGCAGTACAATCAGCACGGTGAGGAAGTCTGGATTGAAAAGGCTCTCGACCTCAAATCCCTGGCGCCTGGAAAATACAAGCTGCAGATTCAAATCACTGATAATGGCGACAAACAGACGATCAGTCCATCGGCCGATTTCACGGTCGCGGCTCCCTCGAAATCGTGATGGGAGGTGGGAACAGGATGATGAGGAATCGCATTCTCGGCACAGTGGTTTTGGCCGCCGGGTTACTGTCCGTTGCGGTAACTCCGATTGCGGCGGCATCGCGCACGGGAAAAATCGCCGGCGTGGTCCTCGATCCCAGCGGCGTGCCGCAGATGGGCGCCACCGTCGTCGTCTCGGCGCAGTCGGTGTTTTCGGTTGCTTCCGTTCGCCTGTTTACCAACGAACGAGGCCGCTTTTCGGCTTCCGCTCTTCTTCCGGGAATGTATACCGTGCGCGTCACGCTCGCCGGGTTTCTGCCGTCCTTCCAGCCGGACATCCAGGTCAGCACGAGCCGCACAACCAGTTTGCAGATTGAGCTCGGCTCGCTGTTCACGGGTCTCGCCAGCCTGCACCGGCGCAATAACCAGCGTCCAGGCGATGCGGAATGGGGCTGGGTGCTCCGTTCCGCTGCAGTCACGCGCCCGATCTTGCGCTGGCAAGACGGCCAGGTTCTCCTCGGCCACGCTAACGAATCAAGCAGCGATTCCGCTTCCTTCGATCGCCAGTCCCATAGCCGCATCGACTTCACTTCTGGCCTGCGTCCCGGCTCCGCCACCAGCTTTTCCGATTCGCCTGCGACATCATTTGCCTACGATCAAGATGTGGGCGTCACGGGCCGGCTTCTTTTTGCCGGCCAAGTAAGCTACGAAAACGAAGCACCTTCGGGCGGTTTTGCCACCATGTGGATGCCTGACGGTAACAGGAAATCCGGGCCGACCACCAGCGTGGCCGTGCGTCAATCGCGCTTGGGACCTAATGGACCCATGTTCCGCGGGCTGCGCCTTGACCAGGACGGCGTGTTCGCGTTCAACAACAACGTCACTCTTCGCTATGGCGCCGAGTATTTGATGACAAGTCTGGGCAGCGCAACCACCACTGGCCTTCGGCCTCGCGCCGAGCTTGCGGTTCGCCTTTCTCCAGGTTGGCAAGCCTCGCTTTTGCTTGCTTCCCGCCCGTGGCCCGAAGACAGTCCCGAGGCTACCGCATCGCTCGAGTCCGCGCTCGATTCTTTGGACGCTTTTCCAACCATGCTGTTCCGCGATGGGCGGCCGGTTATCGAGGACGGCTGGCACGAGGAGCTGGCGGTCGAGCACCTGTTCGCCAATCGCAGCCGCCTGATGCTTGCCGGATTCCACGATCGCTCGAACGACACGGCTGTTTTCGGACGCGGCGCCGTGATCGACAACGCGAATTTCCTTCAGGATTTTTTCACCAACGGTTTTGCTTATGATGCCGGAACGTCTGACTCCTGGGGTGCACGCGCGGCCTATCAGCGTAGGTTTTCCAGGAATCTGTCGACGACAGTTGTCTACGCCTGGGCTGGCGCGCTCGCTCCCGCCGCGAATCCGCTGGCAAACGCCAGCCTCCGGGAAGCTTTGACGACTCAATACCGGCATAGCATTGCTGGTTCCGTTTCCTCGCGGATTCCGGTTCTCGGTACACAGGTCACTACAGGATACAAATGGATTGACGGCATGGTCGTTTCCCGGCAGGACGGATATGGAGAGGCGTATTTCCACCTGGACCCGTATTTCAACCTAGTCATCCATCAACCCATCCCATGTCTGCACCACATGGAGGCCGTAGCGGATTTCGGCAACCTCCTGGCCCAAGGATATGTCCCGATGACCACGCGAGATGGTCATATTGTGATGGTTGCGGCGTACCGCACCTTCCGCGGCGGTATCAGCGTTCAGTTTTGATCTCCGTTGATACGTATTGTATTTGGTATCAGGTCTCCCGAAATGTGGAAGTAAAATCGAGGAAAACTGGTGCTATTCGCTACCAATAAGATTCTAAGTATCTTATGAGCAGTCCAAAATCCCATCTTCTGGAATCTAACGTGCATCAATCTCGGCGACATAGTGTGGGTGCGCTCGAACTTAGCCATGAATGATAGCTTGCGAATGCGACTGGCAGCCGCTGTGCTGGCGTTCCTTACGCTGGCGGCCGTCATTTTTGGCGTCCTGAACTTTCGCCAGCGCTCCCAATTTGCCATGCCTGACGATGGCGTGACGTGGCTGGACACCGCCTCGGGAGCACAAGCATGGAGAATTGAAGCAGGATCGCCCGCCGCGAAGGCTGGAATCCACCCTGGCGACATTGTGGTGGCGGTGGACGGGGTTCCCATTCACCGCGCGACTCAGGTGACGCAGCAGCTCTGGCGGGCGGGCATCTGGTCGCGCGTGACGTATCAGCTTTCTCGCGGCGGCGTGCCATTCGATGCCAATATCGTCACCGCCCCCGCGGAAAAGCCCACTCTCATCTGGAATATCTTCGGCATTCTGTCGTTTCTCTATCTTTTCATCGGCCTGTTCATTTTTGTGCGCCGCTGGACCGCGCCGCGGGCCATTCATTTCTATCTGTTCTGCCTTGTTTCGTTCATTTTTTACGCGTTCCATTACAGCGGCAAGCTAAATTCTTTCGATTGGACAATTTACTGGTCCAACGTTGTGGCGCTGCTCCTTCAGGCCGCGCTGCTCGTCCATTTCGCACTCGTTTTTCCGGAGCGGCGTGTCCGCCATCTGAAATGGTGGCTGGCTGCCGTGTACGCCGTTCCCGCCGGGCTGCTTTTTCTGCACGTGAGCGTGGCCACGGCGGCGCTCGATTTGATGCCATCGATTGAAAGCCGTTTCCGACTGGATCAAATCGAGTTCGCCTACTGGGGGGCGTACTTTTTGATCGCCGCCGTGATTTTTCTGTTTAGTTATCGCCGCGCGCCGAGCGGCCTGTTGCGCCAGCAATTGAAATGGGTCACCTTCGGCACCTTTGTTGGCGTGGTGCCGTTTCTCGCGTTTTACATTCTTCCCTTTTGCGCTGGCGTCATTCCGTCGGGCTCGATGACGGCGTCGGCGTTTTCGCTCGTCCTCATCCCGCTGTGCTTCGGCTACGCGATCATTCGCTACCGCCTGATGGACGTGGATATTATTTTCAAGCGCGGCGTCGCCTATACGCTCGCCACCGCCGCGATTGTCGCGGTGTACTTCGCGATTGTCGCGGTGATCGGCCTGCTCTTCCACTCGACAGGCTCCGCCGGCGCTTCGGGAACAGTCGTTGCGTTCGTGGTCGCCGCGTTTCTTTTCCAGCCGCTGCGTGACTGGATGCAGGCGCGCCTGGACCACTTTTTCTACCGCGATCGGCTGAATTACCGCCGCACGCTGATTGAATTCGGCCGCACGCTCACCAACGAAGTCCGCATCGAGCCGCTTCTCAGTTCCGTGCTCGACCGCATTTCGCAAACCCTTCTGGTGGACCGCCTCGCCATCTTCCTCGAGAATCCCGAACAGCTCGGGACTTTCGATCTCTCGCGGTCCCTCGGCGTGCAGGCGGAATTGCCGCTGGATTTGAGTTTCTTGCATCTGGCGGAGCGTCCCGAACTCGCGCAGGCTTGCCTGTTTTTCGAATCCGCACGCGCGCCGGGCGAAACGGAATCCGTGCGCCGCACCCTCGAGCAGCTCGGATTGAATTACTTCGTCGCCTGCCGTTTCCGCGAGCGCGTGGTCGCGGTTTTGGGGCTCGGCAAAACGGTCGACGGCGACTACCTGACCAGCGACGACATCGAGCTTCTGGACACGATCGGCGGCTACGTGGCCATCGCCATTGAAAATGCGCGGCTTTACAATTCTCTCGAACAGAAAGCCCTGCAGATTGAGCGCCTCAAGGAATTTCACGAAAACATCATCGAGTCGCTCAATATCGGCGTCCTCACGGTCGACCTGGAAAATTGCATCGAATCCTGGAATCCGCAAATGGAGAGGCTGCTCGGCATTCCGCGCCAGCAGGCTGTCGGCCGCGTCCTCGCGGACGCGCTGCCTCCCGATCTGGTCGCGGAAATCGCCTCGCGCTTCCGCGAAGAACACGTCACCAGCATTTACAAGTTCGGCCTGCACAGCCCCGGCGGCCAGCGTTTTGTTGTCAACGCTTCCTTCGCCCCGCTGGTGGGCAAGAACGGCCAGCGCCTGGGCCGCTTAATTCTTCTCGACGACATTACCCAGCGCGTTCGGCTGGAAGAGCAAATGTTGCAGAACGAAAAATTGACCTCGCTCGGCTTGCTCGCTGCCGGCGTGGCTCACGAGGTGAACACGCCGCTCGCGGTCATCTCGAATTACATTCAGATGCTCGCCAAGCAGATTCCCACCGAGGACCCGCGCCAGAAGACGATCGACAAGATTGTCAAGCAGACCTTCCGCGCCAGCGAAATCGTGAACAATTTGCTGAATTTCTCCCGCACCGGCGCGGCCGAATTTGCCGAAATCAACCTCAATGCCGTGCTCGATGAAACTTTAACCCTGGTGCAGCATCCATTCAAGACAGCGCGAGTCAACGTGATACGCAACTTCACCGACGGTTTGCCTCTCGTTCTGGGGTCCAACACGCGGCTGCAGCAGGTGTTTCTCAACCTGTTTATGAATGCGCGCGACGCCATGCCCAATGGCGGAATGCTCGAAGTCCGCACCGCCGCGTACAATGGTTCGGTCGAAGTCGAAGTCACCGACACGGGCGTGGGCATCCGGCCCGAGCATCTCCACCGCATCTTCGACCCGTTCTTCACCACCAAAGCTTCCGGACGCGGCACGGGTCTCGGGCTATCCGTCAGCTATGGCATCGTGAAGGAGCACGCAGGAAAATTGGAGGTCCGCTCGACAGCCGAAAAAGGCACTTCCTTCCGGCTGGAATTCCCCGTGGCGCGGAAAGCCGTTCATGCGTAAAGGTTCGATCCTCGTGATCGACGATGAAGTCGAAATCCGCGAAGGCCTCGCGGCCTTGCTGTCTTCGGAAGGCTATGTGGTCGCGCAAGCGGAGACGGGCGAGGCAGGCCTGGCGCGTCTCGAGGAACAGCCGTTCGACCTCCTGCTTCTGGACGTCAGTCTGCCCGATCGCAACGGCATCGAGCTGCTGCAGGAGATTCACCGCCGTGATCCACAGCTCTCCATCATCCTAATCACTGCCTTTGGATCGATCGACATGGCTCGCGCCGCTTTCAAAAACGGCGCGCACGACTACATCACCAAGCCGTGGTCCAACGATGAACTGCTCGTCCAGGTGTCGCTGGCCATTGAAGGCAGCCGCCTGCGCGAAGAGAACGTGCAGCTCAAGCGCGCCCTCAAGGAGCGCTACAATTTCCCGAACATTGTCGGCAAGAGTGAAAAAATGCTGGCCGTGCTCGACCTTGTCACGCAGGTCGCACCATCCCGCTCCACCGTTCTCGTCGCTGGCGAAAGTGGCACGGGAAAAGAGGTGATCGCCAAGGCCATTCACGCCGCGTCGACGCGTGCGGAAAGGCCGTTCATTGCGGTGAACACAGGTTCGATTCCGGTGGATCTCCTGGAGTCCCAGCTTTTCGGGCATGTGAAAGGGGCTTTCACCAGCGCGGTCGCGTCCAAGAAGGGCCTCTTCGAAGTCGCCGACCAGGGCACGATTTTCTTCGACGAGATCAGCACGATCAGTCCGGAAACCCAGGCCAAGCTCCTGCGCGTGATTCAAGAACGTGAATTCATGCGCCTCGGCGGCACCGACCTGATCAAAGTCGATGTCCGCATTATCGCGGCATCGAACGAGGATTTGATGTCTCTGGTCCACGCGGGCCGTTTCCGCGAGGATTTGTATCACCGCCTGAACGTCATCACCATCTCGCTCCCGCCGCTGCGCGATCGCAAGGAAGATATCCCGCTCATGGTCGAGCGTTTCCTCGAGCGCTTCTCGAAGGACAATGCCAAGCCGTTGCGCTATTTTTCTCACGCGGCGATGCGCGCGTTGATGGATTACGACTGGCCCGGCAACGTGCGCGAGCTTGAAAACGTCATCGAACGCGCCATTGTTCTCTCGAATGCGGACTCGATGGACATTGATCTGCTCCCCGAATCTGTGCGCAGGCGCGAAATCGTCCGCGGCGCGCGTCTCCATCTCGCCGAGTTCCTGCCGCCCATGCCCGGCGAGGCCGGTTCCGGAGCGCACACGCGCTCTCTATTCGAAATCATGGAAGAAGTCGAGCGCCGCATCATCATCGATATGCTCGAGCATTCCAACTGGAATCAGACCGAAGCCGCGGAGCGTTTTCAGATTCCTCTCTCCACGCTCAATCAGAAAATCAAGCGTCTTGGCATCGAGACTCGCCGCCGCAATCCCGCCATGCGCGGCGCCGCTGCTGGCGCGCAATATCCCGACGCCCCCGCATACATCGCGCCCAAGTAGCTTTCATTCCGTGAAGAGCAAATCCACGCGGACGCGCGAGGAATCTTTGCAGTCTTTACTTTTGCAGACGCGGCATGACGTCTTCATCACGCGGCTGCGGGCCCGCGGCTCAACCGGGCCGCTCCCGATATGGCAACATCAATTGTCGGATCAGGGATGAGAGGAGCGTGCGTCATGGCCAAGGCAACTTTTGCGGCAGGATGTTTCTGGGGCGTCGAAGAAGCGTTCCGGCAAATCAAAGGCGTGACTTCGACGACGGTCGGTTACACGGGCGGCACGATGAAGAACCCCTCGTACAAGGATGTTTGCACAGGCGCCACAGGCCATGCCGAGGCCGTCGAAGTGGAATTCGACCCCGCGCAGGTCTCCTATCGCGAGCTCCTCGCCGCCTTTTTCCAGAACCACAACCCGACCACGCCGAACCGGCAAGGGCCGGACATCGGTACGCAATACCGCTCAGCGATTTTTTACCACGACGCCGAACAGGAAACCGCGGCAATCGAGTCGAAGGCGGCGCTGGGAAAGTCTGGGATCTTTAAGCGCCCTATCGTAACGGAAATCGCGCCCGCGTCCGAGTTCTATCGCGCCGAGGATTACCACCAGCAGTACCTCGAAAAGCGCGGCGCGAAATCGTGCCACCTGTAAGGGCGAGAAAATGAGCGGTTCTCGTTGCCCACGCCTATCCTATGTCTGTGTGTGATCCACCGCTGATTCCTGCTAGTGTGTGCGTGCAAAGTAAGATGATCGCTGCTGCGACCACTCCTTCCACGATGCCAAAAGGGATACTGCCGATTACAGTGAACATCCCGTAGGTCTCGATTTCAATCATCGATACCACAAACATGGCGCCAAGTCGGAGTAGGGAGACGCCCGAAAACATGGATATCGTGAGGTACGCGCCGCACAAAATGAGAAAAATTTGCTCTGCGATTGCGGTAGCACTGATACCGCAAAGGATACCCAGACCTAAAAGCGGCAGGGTGCGCCGCCTCGCGCGGTCGCGGGCACATCCTACAAGAGGAAGAAAGAACAGACAGACGCTAATGCCCCCCAGTACGGCCAATCCCACGTTCACCAGCGGATGGTTGATAAATCCTCGGTTTGCTGGCGGGCGATAATCCCAGTGAGCGATGAGCCGCAGCAGCAGGAGATGAGCTGCGGCACCGTACAGAAATAGCGTGATCAGCCACTTACGCCTGTCTCGCATGGCCTTGAACCTTCCGTCTTAAGCAGAAGCTTCACCGCTTATTTCCTGGTCGGCTCGGTGGCCTTCCAGCCGCGGGGCATGAGCGTGGTGCTCAAATCGAGCCCGGAAAGATCGACGCCGTCCAAATCCGTCTCGCGCAGGATCGTCGTGGTCACGTCCGCGCCGCGCAAATCCGCGCCGCGCAGGTTTGTGTAGCGGAAATTTGCCGCGCGCAAATTCGCTCCGCGCAAGATGGCATTGCCCAGATCCGCGCGGAAACATTCCACGCCGCCCAACTGCGCTTCGCTCAAATCCGCGCCCGCAAGATTCGTTTCCGTCAGGTCGGCACGGCGCAGGTCGGCGCGCTTCATTTTCGCCCCGCTGAAATCGGCGCCGCCGAGCCGCGCTTCGCCCAAGTCCGCTCCTTCGAGGTTCGCGCCCTGCAGCAGCGCGTACGCCAGGTTCGCGCCGTGCAAGTTTGCGCCCGCGAGATTCGCGCCCGATAAATCCGCGCGCACGCCGCTCGTATCGCCCCTCGTGAATTTCACGTGCATGTCCAAAATTTCCGCCAGCCGCTTCCCTTTATGTTTCATCTTGTGCGGAGACTTCCAATCTGCTCCTTTCCCGAATCAGGCCTATCGCGCGACTCGGAAAGGTTGCTGAAATGGCGCCCGAAAAACAAAACGTTGCTCAGAAGAGCGCGTCTCATTTTACTTAAAGATTCGCGCGGCAGAGCAATTTCTTATTTTCGCGTGCCGCCGGATCACGCTCCAGCAATCAACGGACCGAACACCATCGAATCGGGCGCTCCGCTCTGGCTCGATGTATGGTACCGTGAACCAGCGCCTCCAGTGACGTTTCATCAGCTTTCAGGGCCTGGTGCCATGCCAGCGACGCCAACTCCGCACGCATTTCGCAACGCAACGCCGCGCGACCGGATTCGCGTTTCGCGTTTTCGTTCGCTGCGCTTCTGCCTGATCGCTCTGGTGGTTGCGGCGTTGCTCCTTCCCTGGCGTTCGTTCGCGCAAGATTCTCAAGAAGAGCGCTCCGAGGAAATCGTCGCCAATCTTTACGCTGGCCGCGTCGTGATCGGCGTTGCCAAGGACGGCATGGTCATCGCTACGCTCGAAGATCCCATCGAGCCGGAAACGCGACCTCCCATGATCGTTCCGCTTTCCGGCGAGCGCGTCGCAATTCTCCTCGGAGCCGCGGATTGGTGGCTGCCCAGCCAACACCGTGAGCTTGCGCGCCTCGACAAGGAACTTCCCGCGCTCCCGCCGCCATCGGGTCTGCGCCGCCCGCCGAGCCTGGGTGAAACGGGCAGCGGAGCAGGCGCCGAAGCCACTGACATCGAACAAATCGCCGAGCGCTTGCACGACCGTCTGAATTCCATCGCCAGCCACATTCACGGAAATTTGAATTTTTCTCCACACGAGCCGCTGCTCGAGATGGTCCTGGCCGACTACGCTCCCGACTACGGACCGGAAGTTTGGCTGATTCGATACACGATTGACCAGGAGCCGGAGCAAGGTCATTTCTGGCAGACTACTGTTTTGCAGCCGCAATATACCCAACTTTGGCCTCCGGCGAAGGGCCAGCCGCGCGGTCTCGTCGAAGTCAGTTATCCGTCCGAACCGTCCGCGGCGACTCTCGCAAACCTCATTCGCGCGGGCGACCCGCGCATTGCCGCTGCGCTGGCCGTTTCGCCCGCTCTGCGTGAAACTTCCGGATCGATTCTCGATGGGAAGATCGGAAAATTACCAGCGGCGGGCGTGGCCGCATTTCTTCGCGAATCGCTTCGCGCCATCGCCCAGCCCAACGCGCCGCCTAATACGCAATCAGCGCCGCGAATGATCGAAGCGGAAATAAACAAAGAGCAAGGCATAGGCTGGTTCATCCGTCCGCCACAAGAAGCTCCGGAGCCCGGTAGCGAGCAGGTTCGCCCCTCGGGTGCGCCAAGCCTCCGCCATCCCACTGGTAAGCCTTCCGGTGCCGGATAGTTCCGAGTTCCCTTCCGAAATCATCGGCGGCATGTCCTCGTCAGGCCGCCGACTTCAGGGCTTGCGGAGGACCGAGAGCGGCATCATTGCGGAACTCGGTCGCGCTCTGACCAAGTTGCGAAATCTGCTTGCAGTGCGGTACCGAAGGCACCAAATCCAGAAACGGCGAAGCTCACTGACGCTACGGCGTTTCGCATCCGTACATATCTCGCGTCACTTGTCGAGGCCACGCTTGACACTGTTCCCAGCCAAGCCTAGCCTAATTCCATAGGCTAGGCAGCCCCGGCAGTCTAAATCCATCGCACAGAGAGAGAGCATGGGCGTTCGCGAGTGTCCATTCTGTGGGAAATCGATCTCTGACGCATTCCGGGACTGTCCGCATTGTCACGAGACGCTGCCCGAAATGCGTCGCGCGAAGGCCGCTTCGCCGAGTGGCAGAGGGGGCCCGCTGCGGCGCGGGCTTTTGTACATGATGGTCGTCGCCTTTATTTACTATCTGCTCTCCGCCAGCAGCCCGCTGAAAATTCCCGTGCCCTTCGCCCCGCTGCTGACCAATTATTTGCTGCCACTGTTGTTTCTGGCAGGCCTGGGCTTCGCGTTGTATGGAATTTTTCTTCAGGTCAAAGGGTGAGTCTCATTACGGACCAAGCGGCTAGCGTCCACGCAGCAAAATCCGATACAATGGTTATTTAGAACTTCGCACAGCTGCGCGATAGCGCGAAAGGCTCCATGGAAGCAGCTATTTCAAAACGCCATAAGACGGTAGGCGTCAAGGTCGGCAAGATTCAAGTCGGCGGCGGCGCACCGGTCGTCGTGCAATCGATGACCAATACCGACACGGCGGACGTCGAAGGAACTGTAAGGCAATATCTCGAACTCGCTCAGGCCGGCTCCGAATTGGTTCGCGTCACCGTGAATATTCCCGAAGCCGCCGCTGCCGTTCCGGAAATCAAACAGCGTGTCCTCGATGCCGGCTGCGACACCCCTCTGATCGGCGATTTTCACTATAACGGTCACGTGCTGCTGACGAAGTATCCCGAATGCGCCAAGGCCCTCGACAAATATCGCATCAATCCCGGGAACGTGGGCAAAGGCACGCGCCGCGACGAACAATTCGCCACCATCTGCAAAGTCGCCGTCGACAATGGCAAGCCGGTCCGCATCGGCGTGAACGGCGGCTCGCTCAATCAAGAGCTTGTCATGCGCAAGATGCAGGAAAATACCGATCGCGACCTCGGCCTCTCTTCCGAAGACATCATCAACGAGTGCATGGTTCTCTCCGCGCTCGAATCGACCGAACTCGCCCTGAGCTGCGGCTTGCGCAAGGATCAAATCATCATTTCCTGCAAAGTTTCCCGCCCGCGCGATTTGATCAGTATTTATCGCGAGCTGGCGCAAAAAACCGATCAGCCTCTGCATTTGGGGCTTACCGAAGCGGGCATGGGCGCCAAAGGTCTCGTCTGGTCCGCGTCGTCGATGGCCATTCTTCTCGGCGAGGGAATCGGCGATACGATTCGCGTTTCTCTCACGCCGCGTCCCGGCGGCGACCGCCGCGATGAAGTCTATGCCGCATGCGAATTGCTCCAGGCGCTTGGCCTGCGCTCCTTCGCGCCCAGCGTCACCGCATGTCCGGGCTGCGGCCGCACTACAAGCTCCACGTTTCAGGAATTGGCCGAGAGCATCCAGCAATACATTCGCGACAAAATGCCCGAATGGAAAACGGAATTCGAAGGCGTCGAGGAACTGAAGCTCGCCGTGATGGGCTGCATTGTCAACGGCCCTGGCGAATCCCGCGCCGCCAACATCGGCATCAGCCTGCCGGGAACTGGCGAAGAGCCAAGCTGCCCCGTCTACATCGACGGCGAAAAATTCGTCACGCTGAAAGGCACTTACGACGAGCTCTCAGTCGCGTTTCAAAAACTCGTCGACGATTACGTTTCCGGCAAGTACCCTCGCCGCGCGCCCGGCTCAATCCGCCCCGCTATCCGCATGCCCGAACCTTCCGCTGCCGCGCCGGGTCTGCACGTGATTTCCCGTAGGTAGACATGCACCGTCGCGGGATTTCCCGTGGTCACATCCGATAAATGCAAAGCCCGCTGAGAAGCTTGGGATAAAAATCCGTCGATTTTTGCGGCATCACCTCTCCGGCCAGGGCAATTTCAACCACCTGCGCCACGCGCACCGGGTTCAGCAGGAACGCAATTTGCGCCGCTGCTCGATCTACTGCATTAATCGCTGCTTCCATCTCGCGTTCGTACGTCACGTTCGTTTCTGCCGCCACCTTCTCCGGCGTGATTCCCAGGCATTTGTCGAGCAGCAGACGGTGCAGCAGCACCACGTCGAGCCGCCGCTGCGCGGGGGAAACATCCGGCAGCAAGCGTTCCATCTCTGCGCTGTTCCGCAGCACCAGCAGGTAAAACACATTTATGCCAGCGTAAATGCCGATCGTATGTCCTGAGCGTCCCCGCCGCTGCAGGTCATGCCGAAATTCCGCTAGGCTTTCTTCGCGCTCTCCCGCCGCAAAGGGATACGCGTACCAGTCGAAATACTTCGACGCCGCTTTTAGAAACGCCTCGAGAGAAAATCCGGCAAGATTGCGAACTACGCGATGCGTCGGCAAGATGGTCAGCCCATCTTGGCGGGAATTGAAGCAAGTCCACATCGCCTTCTCATGCGGCGCGTCAGGATCGATTCGCCTGTCTTTCGCGCGGCGCTCGTTGCGATAGTTCAGCGCCGTTTCATATCTATGATGGCCGTCCGCAATGATTAACTTTTTATCAGCCATCGCCGCCGTGATTTGCCGTATCTTTGCCGGATCGGAAATCGCCCATATCCGGTGCAGCACATCGTACTCGTCGCGAACCTCGGCCGTCGGCGTCAGCTTCGCGGCTTCGTCGAGCAGCGCGTCAATCCGCCGCGCGGGATCATCGTAAAGCATGAACAGTTGTCCCGACTGCGCGCGCGCGTGCCGGAGCAGGTCCAGCCGATCCACCTTCGGCGCGGTCAGGGTGTGCTCGTGGCGGAATACCACGCCTTCGTCATAATCGGCCAGCCGTCCCAGCGCGATAAAGCCCCGCCGCACAAGACGCTGATTCGTTCCCAATATTTTGTAATCCTGAAAATAAGCGTAAATCGCCGGGGCGGCATCCTGCAGCAGCACGCCCTCCGCAAGCCATTCCTCCAGCTTCCGCGAGGCTCGCGTGTAAACATTATTTTCCGGCGAGTCGGCGGGAAAACTCCTTCCCTTCTCGATCGAAATAAAATTATAGGGGCTCGCGTCGCAATACCGTTCTTGCATTTCGGAGGTAATTTTGTCGTAAGGCTGCGTCACCGCGTTTTCGAGCGCAACGCGGCATGCGTCGTACCGCACCGCGCGGAAAGGAAACATTTCAGCCATGTGCGCCCTCGGAAAGAAAACTTCGCTCTCAGGTAAATATGCGATTGTAACAAGAGGGCCGCGAGTCTCCAACACACCTCGGCGGGGGTCGATGAAATCGCTTCATTACGTGCCGGAGTGATTCTTACGCTTGCTCTTTTTGGGTTTTTTGCCGACTTTGGCCCAGCGCTGTTCCAGCGATTCCTTGGTGAAGAGCGAATCCGAAAGACCAGTGTTGAATTTACAGCCGTCAGGGCTATAGAAGACTTGAAATACTTTCAATCCGTTTCGTATGTGCGTTTGCTGGAAGTACATAGTGATGCCGTCAACGGAGTGAAAATTCGAATAGTAGTCGACTTCTTCCGTGCGCATGTGGGTGACCGGATCGCGCATGGCCACTTCCTTGCGAATCGGCAAATGGGTAAGTTTGGCGATCGCGATGCGAATGTCGTGCCCCTGCGGATCGGTGATTTCCACCCAGTATGCTTCTTTCAGGTCGACAACGTCCGGCCCGAGATAGCGGAAAATCATGCCGGGCTCGTTCAAGCGATAGCGAAGAATGTAATCGAGGTCCAGCCGGAGTTCGCGCTCATTATCCTTGAGCTGGTCCGCGGTTTCTGGGCTGACGCCTCCGCGATCGAGCACCCATCCCTGTTTGCCGTTCGTAATCGTAATCTCATTGCGTTTCTTGGAGAACTCGGTGCGGTCCTTATCGGGAAACTTGACATAGTCCCAGAAACGCTGGTAACCCGTCAGCGCTCCCGAATGTCCAAACGTGCCCAGCATCCCCGTGCAGGTCGAGTCCTTGGCGTTGAGATACGCGCTGCCGCCGAGGGCCTGAATCATTTGCTCAAGAAGCGCCTTGGCTTTTGCGGCGCTCTGCTCGGGCAGCAATACCTGCCCATTCTGCGCGCGCAGAGGCGCGCATGCCACGAAAACAATCGCCGCGGAAATCACCAGAAGAGAGGCAGCGCGCCGCATCAGCCGCACAGAACCGCGCCTCCGTTGACGTTCAGAATTTCTCCGGTGATGAATGTCGCAAGGTCAGAAGCGAGGAACAAAATCGGTCCGGCAATTTCTTCCGCAGTGGCCACGCGCCCGAGAGGAATCGCCCCCGTGGCAAATCTCAACCCGGCCTTGGTCTTCAGCACCGGCTGGGACAACTCCGTGTCCACCCAGCCCGGCGCGACGCAATTCACGAGAATATTGTGGCGGCCAAGCTCTGTGGCAAGTCCCTTGACGAAACTGATGATCGCTCCCTTGGAAGCCGCGTAATGGGAATGAAAGGCTTCTCCGCGCTGGCCGGCCGTGGAGCTGAGGGCAATAATTTTGCCGCTCTTCTGGGCCAGGAAGTGCGGAACAGCATAGTGAATTACGGCGTAGACGCTCTTTAGATTCACGCGCAGCATATCGTCCCATTCGCGTTCCGACATCTTCTCAATCGGAATATCTTCTACATTCCAGATGCCTGCATTCGCCACCAGGATGTCCAGGCGACCCAATCGGTCGTGCGCGAAATCCAGCAGTTTTTTCGCATCGGCCATGCGGCTCAGATCCGCTTTGAACAATTCGATGCGCGTGCCATGCTTCCGCGCGTCTTGCTGCACGCGCACGGCCGCCTCATGGCTGCGATTGTAATTGAACACCACGTCGGCCCCGGCCTGCGCGAAAATGCGCACGGCTGCGGCGCCGATGCCGCGCGATCCGCCTGTGATGAGCGCTGCTTTTCCCGCCAGCGAGATCATAATTCTCCACAACAAATTTCCGGAACGCCTAGAGTGCAAACCTTACGTCATAAGAGGCCGAGAATCCGGATGCATCGCATCCCAGCGAAGCATCCTTGACGCCGAGAAATTCTAACCGCGGACAGTCGCGCCGCGCGCCGCGGCCATCAATTCACGAAAAAGCATTTGGGCCAGCGCATCTTCCGTCATCCGTTCCGGATGCCATTGCACGCCTATCACCCAGTTGGAATCTCCCGTCCATTCCACCGCCTCGACGACGCCATCCGGCGCCCGCCCAACCACGCGGAGATTCCGTCCCGGTTCTCGAATCGACTGATGATGCGAACTGTTGACTTGCACCTCGAGCGCGCCGGAAAACTTCGCCATTCGCGAATCTTTTTCAAACAGCACAGGATGGAGAAAGGGCGTTCCCTTAGGTTGTTCGCTCGACGGATGCGGAATCGTGGTTTTCACCTCGGTTGATGAGTCTTGAAGCGACGATATGTGCTGAATCAGCGTCCCACCAAGATGGACGTTCAAAATCTGGATTCCGTAACAAATCGCGAGCACCGGTTTACCTTCACCGAGCGCATGATCAAGCAACGCTCGGTCGGTCCGTTCGCGCGCCGCGTCCGAATCCGCGGATTTCGGATGCCGCGCCGCGTGATACAGCGCCGGGTCGACATCGGCGGGGCTTCCCGGCAGCACGATTGCGTCTAGCGAAGTGGTTTTCGCGGCAAGTTCCTCGCGGGAAAGGAGGAGAGAGATTTCCACTGGCTCGCCATGGGCGGCACGGATTGACTGTAGATAATGCTCATACTTGGTGCGTTCGCGCTTATCTTGTTCTTTTACAGTGCGGTACGGGATTCCAACCCTCGGGCGCGGCTGTTTTTCATCTGTCATGAAGCATCAATCCTATCATTGGCCCTCCCGCGCAGCAACTAACCGGCCGATTGGGGGCTCTTATGGGCTACCAGGGGATCGATTCGGCGAACCGCCGAACCGCGTCTGAAAACGCGTCCGGCTGGTCGATGCTCGAAAGATGGAAGGCTTTTGGAATGATCTCGAGCCGGCCGTGTTGCGCTGCGGCAAAGAATTTGCGTTCGTGCATGCGGAAGGCCAAATCAAACGAGCCATTTAGTATCAGAACAGGACCGGGAAACGCAGCCAGCCTGGGAGAAAACTCCTTGCCGAATATCTCGCGCAACCCTTCCGATCCTCCGCGCATAAAAAATCCAGGAGCAATCAACGGCTCACCTTTTTCTCCGGGATAGACAATGCGAAAAAACGTGCGACTGATGAAGTCGAGCCACGTCGCTGGAGCTTTCTCCATCAGTGCCGCCAGAAGCCGGTACGGAGCCGTGTGCCAGCCGCGAGGCTCGACGGTTGCGCTGGCAATCACAAGCCCGGCGGCCTTTTGCGCATGGCGCGCGCCGAATTCCATAGCGATGTATCCGCCCAGCGAAAGTCCGACGATCAGGGCCCGACCGTTCGCTTGGCGCTCAATCACCTCCGCGATTTCCGCGACGGAATCGTCAAGAGAAAATCGCTGGTCCCGGAGCGCACCATGCCCCGGCAAATCCAAGGCGATAACGCGATAGGCGTCCGCGAGCCGCAGCATTTGCGGCTTCCACATCTCTCGCGTCACGCGCATTCCATGCAAGAAGAGAATCGCCGGCGCGCCGATAGGGCCAGCGACGTCGTAACTTTTGGGGTTTGCCATGCGTGGCCGATCTTAGCGCGGGCTATGCAAAACAAGGAAATAAACTGCTGAAGATGGGGAGTGGAATGGGAAAGCTTTGGCGGGAAATTCAGTCGCCGAATTCCGCCGCTCCCGCGAAAGGCGCGAGCGCCACTGCCTGTTCAGGCGCGGCAGCGGCCAGACGCTTGGCCGGCTTGCGCTGACGGTGCGTCTTCAGCCACGCGGCGTAATTCCCGCGTATTTGCTCGATGTGGTGCGGGATGTGACCCGATTGAATATCCAGCCATTCGCCGAGGGCTATCGTTCCTTGTTTCGGATGCTGCGCGGTATTCGCCCAGACAGGATCGGGAATATATTGAAGGATTTGATACGTCATTTTTCGCAGTCGCGTGATCAACCCCAGGGCCTCTCGCGTGCTCTGGTGAAAATACCCGAGGGAACTGGCCCACGTCGATGCGTTATAAACGAGCAACGGTGATCCCGGCTGGGCGATGAATTGGCGGCACCGCACATAGCCTTCGGCTTCGCTGTCAGCGAGATGCAGGATGATTTCGTGGATACTCCAGCGATCCGCCGCGGGACGATAGAGCCACATTTTCTTTGGATACTTTCGCAGCGCCTCCGAGAGAAGCGCCGGCCCGCGCCCGAACGCTTCCAGCCTTTTCTGCCGCCCTTCCGGTTGCATGGAGAGCTCCTTAGCCCGCAGTATAGTTAGACGCATAAGCCGCAATTCAGTTGCCGCGAATCTTCATAAATTATGTACGCATGTGACTGAATTAATGTTTCTTGGGTGGCGCGTTGCTTTGCGAGGGGGTCTGTTGATGTTCGTGCGTGGGATCCAGTGTTCGCGTATGGGACGATGTACCGAGGGGCGCTGGTGAATCGCGTCGAACTCGAATATGGGAATTGGGGGTGCCGAGGTACGAATTATGGAATTGCCATCAGCGGCGCTTTGCGTGGTCTAAATGTGCAAAGCGGGCCCCTTGACGAAGATCGTTCCAGTAATGGCGTAATTCGCCAATCAGATATAGCGATCCAGTCACGAATATCGCGTCTTCCGGCGCGGCCATCGAGAGCGCAAGATCGAATGCCTCGACCGGGTCGACGACGACGCGAAAACGCGGCGCCAGATGCGAAGTCATCTCGGCAAGCAGAGGCGCGGAGATGGAACGCGACTGGCGCGGCTGAGTCAGAAACACTTCGTGAGCACGAGGAAACAGCAAGCCAGCGACTTCATCCACAGCCTTGTCACGCATCGCGCCATAGACGAGCCAGATCCGTTTGCCCGATAAATGCGTCTCCCAAAAGACGGCAAGCTCTCGCGCGGCTGCGGGATTGTGAGCGCCGTCGAGAAATACTGCGGGAGCTTCGGCCAACCGCTCCAACCGCCCGGGCCATCGGACACCGCGGATACCGCGAATGATTGCATCGTCGCCGACCGGAAACCCGCGCACGGCAAGAAGACGTGCAGCAGTGGCTGCGGCGAGCGCGTTACGCACCTGAAATCGGCCGGGGAGCGGAATGTCGAGCGTCAGGACTGTGGCGGCCCGCGCCGAGGCTGCGGTGACGCGATAGCATCCGGCCGACGTACTGACCGTTTCGACGCGCCACGTCGTGTCAATCTCCACAAGCCGCGCATCCAGTTTGGCGGCGCGCCGCGCGATCACCGCCCGCGCCTCCGGCTTCTCCGCCGCGCTGACGACCCATCCTCCCGGTTTTATAATTCCTGCCTTCTCGGCGGCTATTTCGCCGATCGAGTGCCCGAGAAAATTCTCGTGGTCGAGGTCAATTTGCGTGATCACGGCAACCTCGGGCTGCAGAATATTGGTCGAATCGAGCCTGCCGCCCATCCCGACTTCATACACCGCGAAATCCACGGGGCGCCGCGCGAAGGCGCCATAAGCCATTGCCGTGACGCACTCGAAATAGGTGGGATGAGCGGCGAGCTGGCCCGACGCGAGGAGCGTCTCGATGGCCGACTGCACGCGCGCGAATTCCGCGGCGAAGTCCTCGTCCGAAATCGGCACACCGTCAAACTGAATTCGCTCGTTGATGCGTTCGAGGTGCGGTGAGATGAAAAGCCCGGTGGAAAGCCCCGCGGCGCGCAGAATCGATTCCAGCATCGCGGCCGTCGAGCCTTTGCCGTTCGTCCCGGCGATGTGCGCGGAAGGAATCGCGCGATGCGGCGCTCCCAGGTGTTCGGAGACCACACGGATATTCTCAAGGTCGAATTTCTGCACGTGCGCCTGTTGCGGCGCGGCCAGCTCTTTGCCAAGCGACAACAACCGGTTAACGGATTCTTCGTAATTCATTTCAGCCCGCGAAGAAATCGAGCGCGTTTCCGATGTAACCCTTGAGGTCTTTTCGGGGGACGATGGCGTCGAGAAAACCGTGCTCGACGAGGAACTCCGCGCGCTGGAATCCATCCGGCAGCTTCTGCCGAATTGTTTGCTCGATCACGCGCGGTCCCGCGAATCCGATCAGCGCTCCTGGTTCGGCGATATTCAAATCCCCGAGCATCGCGAAGCTGGCGGTGACCCCGCCCGTTGTGGGATCGGTAAGCACGGAAATATAAGGAATGCGCATTTCATCGAGCCGGCCGATCGCCGCGGACACTTTCGCAAGTTGCATCAGGCTGACCATGCCTTCCTGCATGCGCGCGCCGCCAGAACATGAAACAATGATCAGCGGCATTTCGCGCTCGACGCAACGCTCGGCAGCGCGTGTCACTTTTTCGCCGACCACGGCACCCATCGAGCCGCCCGCGAAAGCAAACTCCATCGAGCAGCAAATCACCGGGCGGCCGTTCAACCGGCCTTCGGCGCTGATGACCGCGTCGTTGATGCCCAGTTTTTCCTGCGCATCGCGCAGCCGCTGCGAGTACGGCTTGGTGTCCACAAATTTCAGCGGGTCGGTCGAGGCCAGTTCCGCGTCATGCTCGGTCCATTTTCCGTCGTCGAGCAACAGTTCGAGGCGCCGTTTCGCGTTCAGGCGAAAATGATTCTCGCACTTCGGACAGACTTCCCAATTTGCTTCGAGATCTTTTTTCCAGATGATGGCGCGGCAGGCCTCGCATTTGATCCACAGGCCTTCGGTTTTAACGCGGCGCTCTTCGCTGGGCGTCGACTCGGTCGGTTTGTTCTCTTTTTTGAACCAGGCCATGGATGAGTCTCTTCCCGCTTAGTAATCGATTCCGCGCTGCGCGAGGATGCCTTTCGTGTAGGGATGCTTCACTTCGCGCATCTCCGTCACCAGATCCGCTAGCTCGACCAATTTCGGATGCGCGTTTCGCCCGGTGCAAATCACGTGTACCTGTTCGGGCCGCTTGGCGAGCGCGTCGGCCACTTTTTCCGGGTCGAGAATCTTGTAACTGATGACGTAATTAATCTCGTCGAGAATCACCAGGTCGTATTTTCCGCTGTAAATTTGCTCGCGGCCAAAATTCCAGCACTCCTCGCACATCTTGATGTCTTCCGGATCCGTCTCCGCGCCGCCGATTTTGATGAATCCGCGCCCCATCGGCCGAATCTCGAATTTATCGTCTCCGAGCATTTTCGCCGCATCCAGCTCGCCATAGTGCCACGAACCCTTGATGAACTGCACCATCAGCACGCGCAATCCCTGGCCTACAGCGCGGAACGCGGCGCCCAGGGCGCACGTTGTTTTGCCTTTCCCTGGGCCAGTGTAGACGATCAGCAGCCCTTTTCCCTCGGGCATTTCCCCTCGCAGGCTTGTTCTTAGCGTGGCTTACAAGTCTCGCCGCTGCCTCGATAAACGTCAAGCGTAGCAGTGGCTCGCGCTCTGAACGCTAAGAAAGCTGAAGGTCTGACTGCAAAGTTTCCGCTACTGCGGCGATGCGCGCCCGCGCTGCGGGTGACATTTCGCTGCGTGCCGCGTTCGCTTCACGCACGACCAGCCAGATTCCGGGGCGATACAGGAGATCGTCGCGGCAGATCGCGCCAGTGAGCTGTGCGATCTCGAGACTGCGCCCAGCGAATTCGCGGTCGAGAATCGTGCGTGCTTCATCGAGCAGGTCTTTGAATCCTTGCGACGCGAGAATGGGGTCAATCTCGCGTGGTATGGGCGCTTCGACTTGGGTGAGATCGAAATCCTCGAGTGGCCGCGTGATCATCAGCTCGGCCGACGCCATCGCTGCGTTCGCATCGTGCGTGATCTTAATGGCCATATCGGGATATTCTCCCAGAATGTCCGCGCGAAATCCGTCTATTTCGGATACGGGTGGCCGGACAAAATCGCAAAGGCTCTGTAGATCTGCTCGGCCAGCGCCACGCGCGCGAATTCGTGCGGCATTGTCAGTGTCGAGAGGGAAAGCTTCTGCTTCGCGTCCCGCCGGAGCGTTTCCGGAAACCCTTCTGCGGCGCCGCAAAGGAAAATAATCTCGCGTGTGCCGCGATCGCGCAATTCCCCAAGCCAGCGCGCGAATTGCGCCGAAGTGAATTGTTTTCCCGCGGCGTCGAGCAGTATCGTCGTCGTGCCCGGTTCCAGCTTGAGTTTTCGCGCGGCGGCGGAATCGCCCGCCTCACGTAATTCCATGATTTCGACTTCCGCATAATGACGAATGCGGCCAAGGTAATCGTCCAGCAGAGTCCGAATCTCCGCGCGCCGCGTGCGCCCCAGCATAATCAATCTTATTTTCATGGAAACGCACGGAAGCGCCAAAAAACAGGCGCCCGCCCGCCAGAATTAGACCAATCCGTATTTTTTGCGCTTCTCGAGCAGCGTCTTGCGGCTGATGCCCAGAATTTCCGCCGCCTGCGCGATTTTGTAGTGCGTTGCTTCGAGCGTCGCCCGCACCGCTTCCTTTTCCATTTCTTCCAGCGATTGCAGCTTCATGGTTGCCGCCGTCTCGGCGCCCACATCAAGATTGGCCGGAAAATCCTCGCGCTTCAGTGTCTCGCCTGGGGCAAAAATCAGCGCGTGCTCAATCACATTCTTCAATTCGCGCACATTGCCCGGCCACGAATATCCCTCCAAAGCATTCATCGCCGCAGGATCAATCTTCGCTCCAGACCGTCCGTGCACCGGCGCAAGCCGAGCGAGGAAATATTCGACAAGCGGCCGAATATCGCGCGGCCGTTCCCGTAGCGGCGGAACGATGATGACTAGGACGTTCAGCCTGAAAAGCAAATCCTCGCGGAAGTGCCCGCCGCGGACGGCGCGCTCGAGGTCGGCATTCGTCAGCGCAATCAGCCGCGAATCCATCTCGAGCGTTTCCGTGCCGCCGAGGCGCTCGAATTGTCGCTCTTCGATCACACGCAAAAGCTTCGATTGAGCGCCCGGCGCAAGGGCCGCTACTTCGTCGAGCACAATCGTTCCCTCGCGCGCCAGTTCCAAGCGGCCACGCTTGCGAGCTTCCGCGCCGGTGAACGCGCCGCGCTCGTGGCCGAAAAGTTCGGATTCGACCAACTCGGAAGGAAGGCTGGCGCAGTCAATTTTCAAAAACGGAGCGTCACGCCGCGGGCCAGCTTCGTGAATCCAGCGTGCCAGATGATCCTTGCCCGTGCCGCTCTCACCGGTAATCAAAACAGTGGTCGAAGTGCCGGCCACCTTTGCGGCAATTTTCAGCATGTGCTCGGAGGCAGGATCCGCCGCAACCCATTCCAGCCGCGCGGCGCTCATGATGCCGCGCCGGACGATTGCGCCGGGCCACGCTCGGCAACGTCGAGCCGCTTCGCGGAACGCCACAGCCGCTCGATATCGTAAAACATTCGCGCCTTCTCGCTGAAGATGTGAACGATGAAGCTGCCGTAGTCCAGCAGAAGCCATTCGGTTCCGGCGCGCCCCTCGCGATACGGCAGGCGCAGCCCGTGCTTGTGCAGCTGGCCCTCAATCTCATCGCCGATGGCGTCGATTTGCCGTACGCTTCCCGCCGAGCACACCAAAAAATATTCCGTGAACGCACCAAGACCGGCGAGTGAAAGAACAGTCACCGCCGTCGCCTGTTTATTCTGAGCCGCTTCCACGGCCCACCGAACTGCGTTGGGTAGCGAGTCGAGGTTCACCGGTACAGGGCCTGCTTCACAATGTAATCTTCCACGCTGGCGGGCACAAGGCCATGAATCAATGCGCCGCGCTTCCGCCGCGCGCGAATTTTCGTCGACGAGACTTCGCTCGCCACCGCGGTGAGCCGATGAACCGTGGATTTTCGCAGCGCAATTGCGTCCGCGTCTCGCGCGGCCCCACTTTCAACCATTCCCGGCGGGATCGCCTGCCGCAGAGCATCCATCCGAAATCCGGGACGGCTGGCGATGATGAAATCGCAGGAATCGAGCAGTGCTTCGCAGCTTTTCCATATCGCAATTTCAAGGAATGAATCCGCGCCGAGGATAAAATAAATGTGATCGCGCGGGTGTTCGCTCCGGAACCGGCGAACCGTGTCGATCGAGAAGAAAACTTGGGAGCCGTGGCCTTCGGATGGCGCTTCGGCAAGCGATGCGAGAAATCGCGAATGGCCGGCGCACGCGAGCGCCACCATCGCGTAACGATGCGCGAACCGCGCCAGCTCCCGCTCTTTTTTGTGCGGCGGCCTGGACGAAGGCACGAAATAAATCGCATCCAGCCGGAACCGTCTTTCCGCCGCCTCGGCGACGGCGAGATGACCCGAATGAATCGGATCAAATGTGCCACCGAATATGGCAATCGATTGCGGCGCTCGCGCCTTCTTTCCGTGCCCTTTCAAGGCTTCTCCGGATGCGGCCGCGCAGCGTCGGGTCCGTTCGCGGCTACGGCACGGCCCAGTTCGACCACCGCCTCACGCGCCGATTGCGGTTGCTGAGGCCGCGGCAAACGGTCCAGCGCGTCCGCCATCGCGCGCACCAGCGGCTGTATTCCTTCTCCGCTAGCCGACGAAATCGCGAAGAACGGCAGCCCGCGCGCCTCGGCAAACTGCCGCAGCCGGTCCAGCCGCTCGTGGTCTGTCGTCGCGTCCAATTTCGTTGCAACCACAAACTCCGGCTTGGTTGTCAGCGTCTGGCTGAAAGCTCGCAATTCCTGCTGGATAATCTCAAAATCGCGCACGGGATCCCGATCGGTTGCGTCGCTTGTGTCGACCAGATGCGCAATCAGCCGGGTGCGCTCGATATGGCGCAGAAAACGAATCCCCAGACCCGCGCCCTCGTGTGCGCCTTCGATCAGCCCGGGCAAATCCGCGACGACGAAGGTACGTCCCGCGCCCGGCGGCGCGTCAGGATCGGCGGAAACGACGCCCAGATGCGGCTCGAGCGTCGTGAACGGATAGTCCGCGATCTTCGGCCGCGCCGCGGAAATGCGGGAGATCAACGTCGACTTCCCCGCGTTCGGAAATCCTACGAGGCCTACATCGGCGAGCAAACGCAGTTCGAGCCGCAGCTTCCGCTCTTCGCCCGCTTCGCCCTCATCGTGTTCCCGCGGCGCTTGATGCCATGGCCGGACAAAATGCGAATTCCCCCGTCCTCCGCGTCCGCCGCGCGCCGCGCGAAATCGCTGCTCGGGCGCGGTGAAGTCGAATAGCTGCTCCCCGGTCGCGGCATCGAAAATAATTGTCCCCACGGGAACTTTTAGGATCATGTCTCCGCCAGATTTGCCGTGGCAATTTGAGCCCTCGCCGTGGCGCCCGCGATCCGCCTTGAACTCGCGATTGTAGCGATAGCGCAGCAGCGTGTTGTCGTTTTCCGTCGACTCGATGATCACGTCGCCGCCCTTGCCACCGTCGCCACCGGAGGGTCCCCCGCGCGGAACATACTTCTCCCGCCGGAACGCGACACAACCGTCGCCGCCGTCGCCGCCTTTTACGTAGATTTTTGCCTCGTCAACAAACACAGGGACGCCTTTCCATGATCAACGAGAGAATACGATACCGCGCGGTGGAAACACAAAGGGGAACGTTCGGTGCAGGCAGCGTGTACGCGAGGTCAACCACCACGCGCACAAGCGGTACGTTTATGACTCGGCGGATGCGCTCGCGGACGTGGCTGGCGCTTCTTCTTGCGGCAGGACGCTGATGAAGCGGCCCTTTCCGCCTTTATCTTCAAACAACACGACGCCGGTGATGCGTGCGAATAGCGTGTCGTCCTTGCCGCGGCTGACATTCTTGCCCGCCTTATACGGCGTGCCGCGCTGGCGCACTAGAATGCTCCCGCCGGTTACGAGTTGTCCGCCGAAGCGCTTGATCCCGAGCCGCTGCCCGTGCGAATCGCGCCCGTTGACTGATGATCCGCCGCCCTTTTTGTGCGCCATATTCGAAACCCCTATTCCACTTTGATGTCGCTGACCTCAACGGCTGTATAGGACTGCCGGTGCCCGCGCGTAATCTTGTATTGGCCGCCTGTTTTGTACTTCAGCACCAGATGCTTGGTTCCACGGCCCTGCTCGACGATTTTCCCGCTCACTTTGGCCTTCCCGGCGTGCGAGCCGGTAACGAGCTTCTTTTCATCGTTGTGCACCGCAAGGACTTCGTCGAAGGTCACTTTCCCCCCGACCTTGCCCTCAAGCTTTTCCACCCGGATCGTCTCACCCGGCGCCACGCGGTACTGCTTCCCTCCACTGCGAATCACGGCGTACATGCAGCCTCCCGAAGCAAATGCGAATCCCCGATTATACGGGCATTCGCTCGGCGCCGTCAACGAATTGTGTTAGCGAAAGCGGGTGACGTTATGTGGCGGGATGAGGTAACATAAGATTCTATGCATGGGGAGCTGACGCACGTCCAAGGCACGGGTAATGGCGGCACGGCGAACGGCCGTAAGGTGCTGGTACGGGTGCGCCCGCGCGGCTTCTGCGCCGGGGTCGTCCGCGCCGTCGATATCGTTGAGCTGGCGCTAGAAGCCTATGGCGCGCCAGTGTACGTGCACCATGAGATTGTTCACAACCGCTACGTGGTTGAGCAGTTGCGGCAGCGCGGCGCGATATTCGTCGAAACCATCGCCGAAGTGCCCACGGAAGCCGTGCTGGTCTTCAGCGCGCACGGCGTTCCACCGCGCGTTCGCGAGGAGGCCACGGAGCGCAGCCTGCGCGTGATTGACGCGACTTGCCCTCTGGTGACGAAGGTGCATCTGGAAGCGCGGAAATTCGCGCGCGAAGAGCGTACGCTGATTTTGATTGGCCACCGCGATCACCAGGAAATTGTCGGCACGTCGGGCGAGGCGCCGCAGCAGACGGTTGTCGTCGGGAGCGTTGAGGAAGTGGACGAATTGCAGGTGGAAGATGCGGAACGGCTGGCCTATTTGACGCAGACCACGCTGAGTCTTTACGACACGCAGGAAATTGTCGCGCGTTTGCGGCAGCGGTTTCCCAAAATTGTCGGGCCGGCTTCCGATGACATTTGCTATGCCACGCAGAACCGCCAGGAAGCGGTCGAGTCGTTGACGCGCGAAGTGGATATGATTTTGGTGGTCGGGTCGGCGAACAGCTCGAATTCGAACCGCTTGGTGGAAGTGGCGCAGCGGGCCGGCGTGGCGGCGCGGTTGATTGAAGACGGCAACGATCTTCAAGCAGACTGGTTCGAGGGCGTGGCGCGGCTGGGACTGACAGCGGGCGCATCCGCGCCGGAGATTTTGGTTGAGCAGGTGAGCCAGCGGCTGGCAAATTTTGGATTCACGGACCAGCGGGATCTCGATCTGATCCGCGAGGATGTACGCTTCACGCTGCCGCCGGAACTGGCCGCGCGCCGGAAACCCGGGGCGGCGTAAACCCGCCGAATCCGGCAAGATTAAATCCATCCGAGGAGCAACGCATGGCGGTGCGGATTGTTCGCCAGCCGAAGCAGATTGTCCTGTTGGGCGCGCCGACGAGCGCGGCGGCGCTCGCCGCGGGTCATGAAAAGGCTCCCCAGGCGCTGCGAGCCGCGGGGCTTGTCGAACGCCTGCAAGCGCTCGGCTACAGCGTCACCGACATGGGCGACGATCCCGTCGCAATGTACCAGCCAGACGAAGAAAGCCCGCGCGCGCGGAATTTGCCGCGCGTCGTTGCGGCTCTCGAAGCGTTGAAGCCGCGCGTCGAAGCGGCGGTTAAAACGGGAGGTCTTCCGCTGATTCTTACCGGCGACTGTTCCTCGGCGCTTGCGACGATTGCCGGAGTGCGGCGGTATTATCGCGGCGCCAGCATTGTGTACATGGATCGCGACGCGGATTTGAATATTCCCGCGACCTCGCCTTCGGGCTGCGTCGAGGGGATGGTGATCTCGCATCTGACGGGACGCGGTGCGGCAGAGATGGTTCGCTTTTGGGGCGAGCCGCCGCTGGTGCGCGACCCGGACGTGGCGCTTTTTGGCGTCCATCGTTTGGATCCGCCGGAAGAGGAAATGCTTTCGCGTTTCCCGATTCGCGTCTTCCGCGCGAACGACGTCCAGCGAATGGGCGCTGTAGCGGCCGCGGAGATGGCCGTTGAGCGCATCCACGGAGGCCAGAACGAACTGGTTGTGCACCTGGACGTAGACGTGATTGCAAGTGAGGATTTTCAAGCCACGGATTTGCCGGGCGCGGGCGGTTTGACCCTCGCGGAAGTTCGGCAAGCGCTCGAAGTTTTTGCGAAGCAGAGCCGCTTGGTGGCTCTCGAAATCGCTGCGTACAATCCGGACCGCGATTCCGACGGGCGTGGCGCGCGGATAATCATCGACTTGATCGCTTCAGCTCTGGGCGCGCGGCTCGAAGCGCAGACCCAAGCGATTACGGCGGTTGACGCCTCTGCGAAACCGGCAACTGTCGCTGCGCCGGATGATTTGCCCTCAACTGATCCGCCTGCGGCTGATTCTTCTGAGCAGGTCACGCCCGCTTCTGGCGAGTGAATTTTTCTTCCATCCGCGCGGTCCCTGCCTGTGAAATGGAAAAGTTGATCGCGCAATCCTGTTCGAACAAACCCGACCATGGCAGTTTTACTTCATTGGTACTCTGGAGGCGCCGATGAAACGCCCCGCGAGAGCCGGCGTGACTCCACGTCGTGCCTTCGCGGAAGCCCCCGACTGCGCGCCCATGCCGGAAAATCGCGCGAGCAAGCTGCGGCTGGACTTGAACGAAAATCTGCTCGGCTGCGCGCCAAAAGTGCGCGCGGCGTTGCGGCGACTCAGCGCGGAAGCGATTGCGACGTATCCCGAAAAAAAATCTGCGATCGCGCGCTTGGCGCCATCGTTTGGAGTCCGCGAGGACGAAATGCTCGTCGCGGGCGGGATTGACGAAGCGCTGCGGCTGATTGCGGATGTATTCATCGAGCGCGGACGAACCGTGCTGCTGGTGGATCCAACGTTTCCGATGTACCGCTTTTACGCAGAACAGCGGGACGCAACAATTCGGGCGCTTCGCTACGACAGCAAAATGCGCTTTCCTTTGCGGCCGATACTCGTGGAATTGCATGCAAGGCCGTCCGTCCTTTTTTTGGCCAATCCGAATAATCCTACCGGGAGTTTGCTCGGCATGCCCGCGCTCGGGAAAATTTTGAATGCCGCGCCGCGCACGCTCGTCGTGGTGGACGAAGCGTATTTCGAGTTTTCCGGCGTCACGATTGTGGCGTGGATTCACCGGCGGCGGAATCTCGTGGTGACGCGGACGTTTTCAAAAGCCTCTGGGCTGGCGGGCTTGCGAATTGGCTGTATGTTTGCCCATCGCGAGATCGCAAAACTTTTGAAGCGCGCGCAAGCGCCATTCCCCGTCGGCGCTGCCGCGCTAGCGGCCGCGGAAGCCTCGCTGCAAGATCGCGCGTTCGTGCGCCGCACCGTAAGGGAAATTCAAAATGGCAAAAGGATTCTCGAACACGGACTCGCGGGGCTAGGCGTGCGCGTATTTCCCAGCGCAGCGAATTTCGTGCTGGCGGACTTCGGCGCGCACGGGTCGGCCATTGCCGCTGCTCTCGGACGGCGCGGCATTCTGATTCGCGATCAGACGTCGAGCTTCGGGCGCCCGGGCTTTGTGAGGATTACCGCTGGCACGGCGGCGCAGATGAGAAAATTCCTGCGCGCGTTGGAGCCGCTGCTGTGAGCGCGGTAAACGTTCGGGACGCGCCGCACTCTCCGTGGGAAGTGATTATTTTCGACGTGGATGGCGTGCTCGTCGATGTGCGCGAATCGTATCAGCGCACCGTGCTCGAGACAGTGCGGCATTTCACCGGCAAGCGTGTCGGTTGGCGGGAGCTGCACGAATGGAAGAACCGGCCCGGCTTCAACGACGATTGGAAGCTGACGCACGCCTGGGTGCAGGATCTTGGCCGCCATTTTTCGTACTCGGACGTGAAAAAACAGTTCGAAACGATTTACTGGGGCAGTGGCGGCGGTGGAAACGTCGCTCGCGAGCGATGGCTGCTGTCGCGCAAGCAGCTTCAGGGATTTGCGAAGCGCACCGAGCTTGCGATTTTTACCGGCCGCACGTGCGCGGAATTGGATCACACGCTCGATCGCTTTGATGCCCGGCGATATTTTTCGAAAATTATTACTGTCGAGAATGTTTCAAAGCCGAAACCGGATCCCGAAGGCCTGCGGCGGATTCTCGACGGGCGGCCGCCGTCAATGGCGGTTTATCTTGGCGACAACGTCGATGACGCGCAGGCGGCGCGAAGCGCTGATGTCGCGTTCGCCGGAGTGCTGCCTCGGCGAAGCGTGGAGCGCCGTGTTCGAGCGGCGAGCCTCCGCGAACTGGGCGCACGGACGATTTTGGGCGAAGTCGGCGAACTCGAGAAGTGGCTGGCCTGTCAGAATCCGCAAGGGTGAGAAGAAGCCGGTTTTTTGCGGCCCATCGCCGTGCTAACTTATCGTGATGTGTGCGCCCGGGTGGCGGAATGGCATACGCAGAGGACTTAAAATCCTTCGGCCGCAAGGCCGTGTGGGTTCGACTCCCACCCCGGG
>Ga0307373_10001298_pt1 | contig 46871 bp, 45 predicted proteins | sample OX2MG_FD_202534 | JGI IMG/M metagenome (GOLD analysis project Ga0307373, IMG submission 202534) | Soil microbial communities from Risofladan, Vaasa, Finland - OX-2 | ecosystem: Environmental > Terrestrial > Soil > Coastal area > Acid sulfate soil | place: Finland: Risofladan, Vaasa | collected...
GCGACGGGCATTCGAACTCCTGGGCGTGCCGGTGCCAAAGAAGCTCATGTAGCCAGAACGGTGCACCACTCTCCAACAAATCTCCTGGTCAGCAGGCACAAGCCTGTTCAAGCAGGGGTAAGTTCGGTCTAGTTGGTATAGGCCAGGTCCCCCAATGAGCAGAGCCATTTCACCGTGACCCCAGAGAGTGAACTCACGATGCGAGTGGCGCAGGAGATGGTCGCTCTGTGAATTCGCGGCGTTCCCGATCTGGCGCCATGGTCATGTTGTACCTTAAACGCGGTCCAGTCCGTGATCGGCGCCAGTGAAAACCCATCGAGACGGATTACGCGCTGGCGCAACAAAAAGATGTGCTGTCGCTTGGCTGAGGGTGGTTCTTCTTGAACCAAAGCGGTGTGCTTGTAACCTCCGGGGAAAAGCTCCAGCAATGCACGTCCGCGCCAAGTACAACGAACGGGCAGTCCTTCCAACACAGGCCGGTCCCGATCACACAGCGAACGACCAAGCCATATACAACGATAAGGCCGTCAGCTTCGCGGCTATGGCATCATTGCCGATAATCCAGCCACAACGTGAATTGTTCGGATCAGCGAGTCGAAGTCGTCCATTTAAAGACGGTCCGTTCGACAATCTTCAATGCCGTAACGTTGAGCACCCCAAAGATCGAAGTAATCATAAGGAGGGCTAAGAGGAAGGCCGTCTGCAGCCCATCTCCATATTGAATCAACAGCCAGCCGACACCAATGCTACTGACCTCCATCTCGCCAACGACCATTCCAATAATCGCAAGACTCAGACTGCTCCGGAGGCCAGCCAGCACATACGGCACCGCAGCGGGAATTGCTACCTTAAATAAGGTCGCGCGTTCGCTTAGGCCAAGAGTAGCCGCGACCTCGACGTAGCCCTTATGGACATTTCTTACGCCAGCTGCGGTGTTCAACAGCATAGGGAAGGTTGTAACCAGCATAGTGAACACAACACGCGCCTGCATTCCAATGCCCGTCCAGATGACGAGAAGGGGAATCACAACAATCAGCGGAGTCGCGTTCAACACGTTTACAAACGGGCTTGCCACGTTGTTTACGCTCTCGAACCGTCCAATGAATATGCCGATGGTGAAGCCAATGGTTACTCCAAGCACAAGGCCCAGATACATCTCACGCAATGACTGCAAAAGCGAACTGACAGTTTGCCTATGGGTGAGGATATTGGCAAAAGCTCGAGCGACCGCTATCGGTGACGAGAGGAACAGTGGATTCGTGAAATGACCAACAAGCTCCCAAAGACCGATGAGAATGACGACTGCTACGAGCGGCAGGACGATATACGAGACCCTGTTTCTTGCCTTGCGATGCTTGTGAGCTTTCACCCGGTTCATATTGTTCACTTGTGCGGTGCCGAGGCTCATAATCCTCCCTCCTGAGACCGCAACAATGCGGTGATTTTGGAACGAAGCTCGATCGTCTCTGGCTCAGCCCGAAACTCCGCCTGGGTCCGAGGACGTTTGAGATGGACATCAAGTATCTCGACCACTTGTCCGGGATTTCGATGCATGACGACAATCCGATCGGACAGGAAGATCGCTTCATCAACATCATGGGTAACGAAAACAATGGTGATACCAAGTTGGCTCCAAAGAGCAGCAACCTCGGCCTGAAGTGCCTCTCTGGTGAAGTTGTCCAGCTGACCAAAGGGCTCGTCCATCAGAAGAACCTTTGGCCTCACCGCGAGAGCGCGCGCAACCCCGACCCGCTGTTGCATACCTCCAGACAACGTGTATGGAGGGACGTCCATGACATCTTTCAGCCCGACCATTTCGAGAAACTCCCGGGCAATCCTCTGGCGCTCTGCCTTTGCCACTCCCCGCGCCTCCAGACCAATCTCCACGTTGCCGCGCACCGAACGCCAAGGCAAGAGATTGATGTCCTGGAAAACATACGCCATGTCCTGTGACACTCCGTCCAATCTCTTCCCTTCGAGCTCAACGGTGCCGGAATCCGCGAAATCAAGACCATCGATGATCCGCAGAAGAGTCGTCTTTCCACAGCCGCTCGGGCCGACGAGGCTGATGAATTCTCCTTTGGCAACATCAAGGTCAACGCTCTCCAGCGCTACGACGTCGCGTTCTTGGCCACTAAAGACCTTGTTGATACCACGAACTTTTAATACCGGCGGCTCAAAAGCATTTGTACTTCCATAGGTAGCTGGCGACGTGCCAAGGCCTGCCGAAGCTTCGAATGAACTAGTCACTTATCATCCTTATCTAAATTTGCCAGAAATGTTTTGGCGGTTCTTCGGAACCCGTCGAGGACCCGACATGACGTTGAAATCATCGAGAACTCCGACTCGAAGCAGAAGTCGCCTGAATCCATGGAAACTTACGTCTTTGTAAGAGCCGCAGACTTGCGAAAAGCAAAAGCGCGAGCATACATGTCGCACCAATAGCTGCGATCAAATTGTCAGTCTGGAAGTAGGTCCCATAGGAGTTGACGATATCGCCGAGGCCACCCTGTCCCAGCTCTTGTTCTGCGAGGATCATCCCGACAATGCACTGGGCCAACGCAATACGAGCACCGGCAAAGATAAATGGCTGCGTGGCCGGAAGATAAATCCGAAAGGTCTGCTCCCATTTGGTCATGCCGAATGAGGTTCCGACATCGCGATAGCCGAGCCGGACAACTCGCATGCCTGCCAATGTATTCACGACCATCTGCCAAAACCCGATGATAAAAATGAAGACCACGGCAGCAAGCTTGCCTTGGCCGAACCAGATCACCATGAGTGGCAAAAGCGCGATTGACGGAGTCGCGTTGCCAAATGATACGAGCGGGTCAAGCGCGCGCTCGAGAGTCTGGGTCCGGCCCATAATGGTTCCCAGCGCCATACCGAAGAAGCCGGCACAGACAATTCCGGCTGCAAGAATGAACAGGCTCACGCCAACAGCTCTTTCGATCGTACCGTTTGCCATAAGGTCATAAAATGCCACGATTGCTCGAATTGGTGTCGAAAGGAAGACGGGCGCGAGAAAAACAGCAGTTAATTGCCATGCGCCCAAAAAAACCAAGATCGCTGTGTATCGTGCAATCCGCAGGCGCGTGTTTTTTTTCAAAACCCTCTTGCGCTTTACGCGATCCAAAGATACGTCACTCGCTCTTTGCTCCTCGGAATCCACTCCTGGCAGCGAATCAAGAGATGAACGGAGAGGTACCTCAGGAGTACTCGACAGTGTTGTCATGCACAACCCCCCTTAAACGTGTCTCGTTACTTGGATGTGCATTGTTGTAGCAGCATAGTTCTCGCTCCAAGCGATCCGCTCAGCTCAATTATGCAGCGTAGATGCATCGTATTCAAAACAGCGGTGCACCGCCGCCTCATTCAAACACTGACAGAGGCAGCGGTGCACCAATAATGATTCATAGCTACAAAACGGGTGAAGGCCTACAAGGTCTTCCTGTGGGCGGCGAACTGGGTCCAGGCCGCTAACCACGGGTTGGTCTTCACCATCTGGGAGAGCGGACGCTCTCCAAGCGAGGTGATAATCCCGAGGCTCTTCGAGACCACAATGTTGTAAGCCACGGCCGACCGACTAAAGGATGACTCCGAAGTCGCAAAACCGCCGCTCGGCTTCAGTACCTGGTAGTTCGCAAGCAGCTTTGCCAACGAAGCGGTGCCTGATGTGTAGGCGACTCCGTACTGTGCCCACAATGGCTCGTCAGTGTTGAAGATCTTTGCCGCAGCAAGCCACGCAAGGTCGATCGCCTCTGCTACCGCGGGATTCGCAGCAATCCAAGCCGGCCTTGCAAACATCATGCTGTCCGCATACTTCGGTGCAACTTTTGCGCCCGAGGCAAGCGAGTGGAAATTCGGACCCGCAGAGGCAACGGTGCCTGGGTCGACCCACGCAGCAGATGCACGCCCGGCAACGACCTGAGTGAAGGAGTTTGTCTCAGCTCCAGTTGTGAGAAGCGTCATGTCAGACAATGGAAACTTGCCCTCTTTCGCAACTGCATTCCACAGCGGATAGTCAACGTTGCCACTTGTGAAATCGTCGGCATACGTCTTGCCCTTCAACTGACTCAAGCTGGTAATGCTCGTGGGCGTCAATAGCGAGTACGCAAGGGCCGTCTGATTCGGTCCCATTGCAGTAAGCCCAAGATCGACCGCGTTTGCAACCGGCGAGGTACAGACGTCCTCTTTGCCGCTTGCTACACCGAGTTCAGCGATGTTCGCATTTCCGATAATCAAAGAGGTCGTAGCGCCCCATTGCTTGAGTATCTGCTCCATCACATAGATATGTACGTCACCGATGTGCGCCGAACCCGCCGAATTCGCAATATTGATCGTAATTCCGTTGAGTATCGGCGATCCGTTCTTGCGGAATACCAAATGCTTCACGGTTGATGTCTTCATGTGTGACGTTTTATTCACTGCTGCGCCAACTGCGCCAACTGCGCCAACTGTCATCGTCGACGCCATGGCTAATGTGGCCAGCACTCCTCGATACCCGCGCAACGCCATTAAAATCCCCCCAGTTGATATCAATCATCATTCGGCAACCTTCTGGTCGCCGCTTCCTGCCTGTATCGCGTTACAGATAGTTACAGACTGTAACCTGTTTGTCAAGATAGGTCTACGATCTATTGCATCGAGATAGTTGGTCGACGACGCGCCAGTCACTCACCCTGTCCCACCGGTAGTCGGCGGAGCATCGGCGGGCAATCGCTCAATGCACTCGCCAATTTTATTCTCGCATCGCAACTCCTCTTTGCGTGGACGTTGCTGTCACCTTTTAGGTCGAAGGTGTCGGTACCGCCACCGAGGCTGGTTCGATTCGCACACGGTGGTTTCAGCAAGGGTACTCCATCACCTGAGTGGTGAATTCAACAACTTGATCCGCTGCAGCACATCATCTTTGCCGTGCGAGAGCGGTGAGCACAACAATGCCGCGTTCCCGCAGATCCGGGCGATACAGGACTTCCCACCTCGTCGCGAGTCCTTCACAATCAATTCACAGGGACGGCGTCAACTTCAAGAGGGTCATTTCAATAAAACAAATACCTGAAAGGCCTATCACCTCCGATGATGAACACAATTGAGCCCCAATGCCACGGACATCAACCGCCTCGCGTACCGGCGTCGGAGATGATCCAAATATAAGCACGATTCCCTTTTCGTCTCGCAGTGAATCAGGTACGAGAACCTTCGAGAATTCGTCATCAAATCTCGCCTTATGCCAAATCACCTTTCGTCGATCCAGCGACGGACGAAAAACCGTTGGTGAGCTCAAGGTGGTTCGACATTCCAAACCCCTCCAGGTTGCTACCTTTGATGGCCCAGTTCTCGCCTCAGGGCAAAAACTTGTCGGGCGGCCAAACTCGACCTGCTTCGCTCTCTTGCATGAGTCGCCGATAGTACCGCCAAGCGAACTCACCCCAATGCTTGGACACATCATTTGCTGTAGGTGCAGGGCTATTCTCCGATTGTACGTCCTCTTCCTCCTCTGGCTGCAGAGCAACCACTGACCGACCACTCGACTGAATGATCCAGTTCGCTCGCGCAGCTTTTTCAAGATAAATTGCGCGCATAGATGCTTCTGCAACGTTTCTACCAAGAGTCGTTATTCCATGCCCACGCATGATGCACACGTTGGCCCCTACCATTGCGTCACGCAATGCGAAAGCTCTCTCCTTGCGGTCGATCATCGCCGCGCTCTCATAGCTAGCGACTCCATCTAGGACAATACGCATCGGCTCGTACGTGTAGGCGCGAATGGGCAGGAGCTCTATCCCCGTTAATCCGCATAACAGGGTACCTAGAGGATGAGCGTGGACAATCGATCCAACCTCCGGACGTGCGCGATATAGCTCGGCATGCAACGAAAATTCGATTGGGAGGACGTAGTCATCGGAAGCCTCGACGCTCTCTCCGTCTAAAGTCACTCGGCGGACATCTTCTTCACGCGAAAACAAATGTCCGTCCTCACTCCCGATACTACGACAGCGAATCTCGAATTCATTCGTTGAGACCCGAGCACTGACGTGACCGACCGATTCGTGGAGCAACCCCTGCATTGCAAGTATCTTGCATGCTTCGCTCACCTCACCTTTCAGCTTCGATTCGATGATTGTCAAAATTCCCCCTTGATGGATACCAACCGTCGTTGGACAACTTATGTGATTCCCTAACTGCGAGCACCGAACGGACTGCGTTCTCCTATTCAGAAATCGAGAAATAGGTCTTCCGGTTGCCAACCATCCGAAATGATCTCCTGTTCAGACGCGAAGCGAACCAGATCTTCCAGGGCACGCCGATTTATCGCCATACCGTAGGGAACGGGATCAGCAGCAAATAGTTCGCTCGCGAAGTTCACCCCGTAGATATGTCTGTTGTCGCCATAGTCTGGCAAATCCTTCCCTTCGCGAATGATCTCCAAAAGATGTGCCTTCGCATTTGAGAACGCATCAAACAGCGTGCTCGAAAGCCATGGATACTCCAGCAAGACATCATCGCGGATCACGATCACATGGTGAATCGGCACGTATCCGTGCGAGGAGTACCAACTCTCTTCAGCTGACCGCACTCCCGGAAACAGCGGCAATATTCGAGGATCACTTCCTCTGTAGGGGTGAAGAATTGCATCGACAACACCGCCCTCGATCATGGAATCCAAATCACCCGGAAGGAATTCGACACCCGCGGGAAATCGGGAGCCTTCGATATGTTCATCACCAGTAACAACCCAACTAATACTCTTGAGATCCACACCGCAACTCTCTGAAAGAACCGCCCGTGACCAAACGGCGTCCGTAACGGTGTAAGAGCGCACCCCAATCCGGCGGCCATTGAGCTGCTCTGCGGATCGTATTCGCTCTCCATTTACATAGATAGCCTCATGATCGAACCTTCGGGTCACAAAAACAGGGAGGAGACTAAAAGGTACCCCCAGGTCGCGCGCAATTAGAGCAGTACTCACGCCAAGTTCAGAAATTCCGTAACGCTGTTCCCGTGCCATGCGACGAAATGTGGCGATGAGCTGACCTTCAATATTACAAAATTCTAGGGGCGCGCCCCCGATCGGCACCGATCCTGAAATGAGAGGCTGAGTATGCGCGTAGTTCGAAAGTGCAAAAGGTATTCGTTCCAATGTGTATCCCCCTAGCTCGTGTTACTCCGACCAAAACATTCGAATCGCGAAGCACTTTTTCATCCTCAATGTCTCATACAACTGGGTGAAGATGTCAGACTGATCTCGTGTCACTTGATGTTGGAGAGATCGTGCTTGCCAAGCATCACTGGAGTACTCGTGCTCAGCTCCTTGATTCTCATTGACACACCCCCTTTCCCCTGTTGCGTCGAGCCTCTCCCCGCAGTACCGCTGAGTGGTTCGAGCTCGGATCAGCGTTTTCAGTCCAACCCGCAACGAAACGCGAAGCGTGGAGATTCTCGGTGAGATTACATAGCCATGCACAAAGATGGGTGACCGATCAGATAGCACCGGTCAATTCCAAGACTTTCGACGAGTTCTATCGGACGAACATGATGATCGTCAATAAAATACGCCTTACCTTGAACGGCTTCAACTTCTCCAAATCGATATTGGTCCCAGATATCGAACCCAACTTGTTTCATATCTTTAGCACTCCCTTGTCATCTCGATTCACCTGATTCGTCATATGGTCCATTCATTTCCTCTGTTCACATTCCGGAGTATCGTCATCCGCACAAACGCGTTTCGTGAGGGGGAGATTTGAAAAATCTACGGGATATCGCAATCGAAGAGCTCGTCATTGCGAATCGAATTCTCGGCCATGAGGGAATATTGGATGCATATGGACATATCAGCGTCCGTAATCCCGATAATCCGAGCCAATACCTTTTGTCTCGCGCCAGATCGCCGGAAGTAATCGAAGCTGGCGACATTTGTAATTATTCTCACGACGGCACGCCAGCGGATTCTTCGGACTCGATCCCTTACATTGAGCGATACATTCACGGCGCCATCTATGAAGTACGGCCCGATATAACTGCGATCTGCCACAATCACACGCTCTCAATTCTTCCTTTTGGCATCTCAAAGAATGTTGCGCTGAAGGCAGTAATCCACACTGCCCGCTTTCTCGGAACCTCCGCGCCCGTGTGGGACATTGCCGAGGAGTTCGGTTCGGACACCGATTTACTCGTGCGTAACATGGCACAGGGACGATCTCTGGCTCGATCAATGGGAAAAGGTTCGATTGCGCTGATGCGTGGACACGGAAGTGTCGTAGCCAGCAACGACATGGCCTCGCTGGTCACGATGTGCATTGGCATGGATCGCAATGCGAAGGTTCAACGAGAAGCGATGATGTTCGGCGAATATCGATCATTGGAAGAGGGCGAAATCTCGGCGAGCGCGATCCCCGCCCAAAAAGGGCGAGGCGACAATCGTGCCTGGGAGTACTTCCAAAGACGAGCTGGCATTATCTAGCAGGTATACAAATGCATTCTGATGAGATGCAGGGCACTTCACCACGATATTGCACCGGCGCATTCAAGCTCCCAAGACATGTTGGCGAAATAATCGAATTTGAGCAATGGACAAATGGTGCTCGATTCGTCACGATTACCTACGCCCACCATTGCATACACGCCCTCAGCGAGTGAAAGGGGCTCTTCTCCACGCTGTTCGGCGTACACGACGCCGACTTCCATTTTCGCCACATCCGTTATGGCACGCCCCCGACCCACGATTGCCGTGGGCGACATACCTGCACTCAATTCATCCGAAAACAGGAGAGGCAGATTCGATGTCAGCAACACCCGAGCGATCAAGAGCGATCTGGGTTCTTTTCCAATCAGACATCTCCCTTTTCACTGAATCCGGTTGTCCACTTTCCCAAATATCTAACCACCCGCCTTCTAGTGGAGATTCCCTCACGACCACCGAACGCACCTTATAAGCAGAGACATTCTTAACTTGAGGGGGATCTATATCCATTTGTAAGTTTTTAGCTCCGCTTAGCAACATCTGTCGCAGCGCTCTAATTGCTTGGTCTGTTACACCAAGATTCTCTTCGTCTCTCCTGAGGATTGGCCCATCTTGATCCTCTTGTACCGCGAGATCTTGATACCGAATGCCGGGAATGCCGGTAAAACTTGACGTTCGCTGAAGCTCCCGGTCGATGAGGTAGCTATTTGAAGCGTTTGCCACCGATCGAAAACTGCCCTCTTGAATGCGTACGTGAGATACCGACCCGCTCGTCACTGCCTCAATATCCACGTCATCCAAAGGACGGTCCGGATTCCAACTGACGGTGAATCCCCACATATTTCTATCGTCTCGAGGAACAGCGGCAGTAAGGATCTTGGTCGCGCCAATAGCACTTGGTATAACCGTATAAACAGGCATAAGAAAAGGAGTAATCCGCCAATAGCTGTGCTTGGCATCGTCTCTGCGTGCCACGGCAAGCATTCCGGACTCGGTCTCCGCAATAAAGTATGTAGGTCGAACGAGGGAAGCTGGAGGCATCATCGATTCTCCAGGCATGATCTCCCGATGGAGAATTTCAGCGTGAGCCGAATCTAATTCTCCTTCGAGGTTTTGCAGATAATTGCACTCTTGTAGCCTCTTGGTCGCTCGAGAATGGCTGCTTGGCAATACGGTAAATTCAAATTCGGGGAATTCCGGCTTCTTGTCTTTCGGACCGAGGTAGGCCCAAATGATGCCACCAGCCTCGTGGGTTTCGTACGCTATCGCTCGAACGTGCTCTTTGAATTTCGAATTTTCGGGTTCTGCAGGTTGATCCAAGCACTCACCCGAAATTGAGAATTTCCAACCGTGGTAAACGCAGCGAATTCCGCCCTCCTCGCAACGCCCCCAAAAAAGGTTTGCATGTCGATGAGGACACCTCGCCTCTAAAAGCCCAACATTCCCTGAGGAGTCTCGGAACGCAACGAGCCGCTCTCCAAGCAATGGAATTTGCACAGGAGGACAATCTGGTTTGGGCAGCTCCTCACTCAGCAGGGCCGGCAACCAGAACCGGCGAAAATAAACTCCCATCGGAGTACCCGGATCCGTCTGCGTAATGAGCGCGTTGTCATCGGTACTTAACACGAGGCCCCTCCTCAAAATTTCCTTGCGGAAGATATTTTATAGAACGAGTGAAGTCTTTAACAAAAGTAGAAAAATGAAAAATCTGGTTCGAGAGCGACAGCAGTAACTGGTAACCAGACTCCCTACTGAGTCTGCAACGTATCACTCACGAAAGGCTTGATTCTAATTTTCTCCTTTGTAAGCCGACGGCATCGTTGTCATTCGTGACGATGTTCGCTCGGCAATGTCGACTCAAGATCTGCAAATCCAAGTCCGTCCGCGCCGGTACACCCTTTCGCAAGGACGAGCGGCAACACTATCCGCGAAGAGAACGTAGCGAGATCCATCGTGTGATACCTCGTTTGAGGATCGTTGACACGAGCCTTGAAGTGGGTCGGAGATAACAGGTCGAACGATCCGGAGAGGTGGTTCACGTAAATTGGAAGACTCATTCCGCTAATTGGCGAATCGGGAGGTGCAGCGAAAGGCGAGCAGGTCTAATACTCCGGGGTCCCTGGCAATGCGCGCCCAGAGGGTGCAACAAAGCTCATTTTCCGCTCACAGACGATCTTTTCCAACCATGGAATCGCCGTCAAAGAGATGCTCCCTGGGAACAGATCAGGTCGTCGCTCAACACCTCAAAGTGGCACTTGGCGAGGTTATACCTCTCCTTTCTGGAGCCTGATATCGCTTGGCGGACTCGTCAATTGCGTTCCGTTGGCCGAGCAGTTGAACCGGCGATACGATCGCGCGGGGGTGACGGCGAACCGATATTGATCTCGACTCGCATGTCCGCAAAACAGGGGAAATTCTCATGACCGCGATACAGGCAAAGACAGGTGTCATCGATGCCGACGCGCACGTCATTGAAACCGAACGTACCTGGGACTATCTCGAACCCTCAGAGATGAAGTTCCGGCCGCAGATCATTCAATCGACGTCAGACCCAAATGTCCGCTACTGGCTAATCGACGGCAAGATCGCGGGGTTGAGGACCGCCGCGACCTCTGATGAGAAGTTCGCGAAAAACTCCACTACTGCGCTTCGCAATATCTCCGTCAACGCGGCCGCTCGGAAGATGGAGGACATCGACCTTCGTCTCGATCACATGACCGAACTCGGCATCGATATCGAGGTGTTACACAACAGCCTGTGGATCGAACAGGTCACGCGACGCCCGGACATCGAGGTCGCACTCTGTCGGAGCTGGAATCGATGGCTGGCCGACATATGGCGCGAGGGGAAGGATCGACTGCGCTGGACCTGCGTCGTACCGACACTTGATATCGATGCTGCAAAAGTAGAGATCCGATTTGCAAAACAGAACGGAGCAGTCGGCATCTGCATGCAACCTTATTCGGGCGAGTTGATGATGTTTGATCCGCACTTTTTCCCGATCTACGCACTCGCGGAGGAACTCGACCTCGCGGTGATTGTGCACATCGCCAACGGTAACTCCGATTTCGTTGAAATCCTCAGAACGCGTTTTACCGACGGTGGGGGATTTGCTGCATTTCGTGTCCCGACGGTGCTTGCCTGCTTTGACCTCCTGCGCAATGACGTGGCCGAACAGTTCCCGAAGGTGCGATGGGGATTCGTCGAAACCTCGGCCCAATGGGTGCCCTGGATCATGCACGAGATCGCAAGGCGCAACGGCGAGCGATACTCGGCTTCATACAATCCATTTGTAACCAAAAACATCTACGTTACGACCCAGACCGACGACGACCACGAATACCTGCTTCACAAGATGGGTGAGGATCGGCTGGTGATCGGCACAGACTATGGGCACGCCGATCCCTCGAGCGAACTTGACGCGATTGCGATCTTTCGCAGCGGCGAGCTCGACGATGCTCAGAAGAACAAGATCCTCACGACCAATCCTGCCCGACTTTACGGTCTCTAGTTTCTCGTTTACCGAATCAATCTAAGGAGAGTCATGGGACTATCGCTCCGACCAGAGGAGGGCCAGCGCCTCAAGGGAAAGGTCGCTCTCATTACCGGCGCGGCGCATGGAATCGGACGCGCCTACGCTCTTCGATTCGCGGCGGAGGGCGCGCGCGTCGCTATCGCGGATCTCGATCTCCCGGGCGCTGAAATTGTCGCAAAGGAGATCGTCGCGCAAAATGGAGAGGGTCTCGCGATTGCGCTCGATGTTACCGATCCCACTGTCATATCGGCTGGTGTCGATACGGTCGTCGACGCGTTCGGTACGATCGACATACTCCTCAACAACGCAGCGATGTTCTCTGTAATTCCAATGTCTCGAGTTGGCTTTGACGCCTTGAGCATCGAAGAGTGGGAGGCGATGATGTCGACGAACGTCAAGGGAACCTGGCTGATGTGTCGGGCGGTCGCGCCGATTATGAGGAGTCAACGGAGCGGAAAGATCATCAACATCTCGTCGGGTACGGCGTTCAAGGGGACGAACACCCAGATCCACTACGTCACCTCGAAGGCAGCGGTCCTTGGCTTCACCCGGACGCTCGCACGCGAGCTCGGCGGAGACGGTATCTGCGTTAACGCGATCGCACCCGGGAACACCCTCTCCGAAGAGGATCCAGACGACAAGACCGTGACCATGCGTTCGGGCGCCATCTCGAGCCGCGCGCTCCGTCGGCTCGAATCGCCGGAGGACATCGTCGGCGCAGCCGTGTTTCTCGCGAGCAACGACAGCGACTTCATCACTGGACAGACGATCGTCGTCGACGGTGGATCGGTGATGCGCTAGCCGTAGCACCCGACAAGGTCCACGATTCGGCTCATTGCCAGACCGCGGCGATCAGCGCTTCCGTCGCTGTGGCGCCACGATCAATCCGACCTCTGGATTGTCGATGATCGCTACCGAGGCTCCAAAATGCTTGGAGATCCGCTCGGGCGAAAGTACCTCTCTCACCTCGCCGCTCATCACGACACGACCACGATCGATGAGCGTGAGCTTGTCACAGAACTGGGCTGCGACCGTGAGATCGTGCATGGCACACACAACGGTGAGGTTGCGCTCATGGCGGAGTTCGTCGGTTAGTTCGAGCACCTGTTCCTGATGTCCAAGATCAAGGCCAGTGGTCGGTTCATCCATGAGAAGGATCGGTGCCGCTTGCACGAGCGCCCGGCCGAGCACCGCCCTTTGTGCCTCTCCACCGGAGACCTCGCCGAGTGCGCGATGACGAAGGTTCCCCAGAACGAGGCGCTCGAGGACCTCGTCGACGATATTGAGATCGTGCCGACTCTCGCTGGCGAATATCGAGAGGTACGGGGTCCTCCCGAGCATGACGTAGTCCCTCACGCTCATCAACAGGGGAAGCTGGGGACGCTGAGGGACGTAGGCCACCGTTCGAGCGCTCATTCGCCGGTCTTGCTGGTCCAAGACCGCGCCCGAGATCACGATCGTGCCCCGATAGTCGACCGTGCCAACAATCGCGCGGAGTACCGTCGATTTCCCGGCGCCGTTGGGCCCGATCAATCCGAGCCAGCCACCAACGCCGATATTGGTGGAGAGGTCCGAAACCACCTCGTTGTCACCGAGGGTGACCGATAGATTGCGAATTTCGACACTCATGACGATCTTTGGGACTGCCGCAAGACGACGAGAAAGAACGGTGCGCCAAAAAATGCGGTGATGACTCCAAGGGGAATTTCTGCCGGAGAGGCGATCGTACGCGCGACGAGATCCGCGAGAATCAAGAACGCTGCGCCATAGAGCAAAGAGAGTGGAAGGATCCGGCGATAGCTCGATCCGGCGATAAGGCGAAGAGTGTGAGGAATGATGATCCCGACAAAACCAATCAGTCCACTCATTGAAACCGCTGCCGCAGTTCCAAGAGTCGCGAAGAGCACGGTCACGGTTCTCACGCGTTGCGCCCGTATACCGAGGCTGTCCGCCTCTTCATCGCCGACGCTCATGACATCGAGAATGCGCCGATACATCACGAGCACGAGACAACTCAGCGCGATGTACGGCACGACTATCTGGACCTGCTGCCAACTCGCGGTCGACAGGCCACCGAGAATCCACGAGTAGGTCTGCTGTAACGTCTGAGTCTCCCGCTGTTGCGCGTAGGTCTGGATCGCGGTGAAGAATGCTGCCACGGCAACCCCAGCGAGCACCAGCGTCGCGCCGGCGCGATATCGACCGCCGGACCTTCCGAGGACGAAGGTAAAGCCAGCAGCAAGAACCCCTCCACAGAATGCCGCTGCGGGCACGGGGCTGACCGGCCAACTCGACGAGTTCTTCACGAACTCGACCGCAACTGTCGCGCCAAGTCCAGCGCCGGCAGCGACGCCAAGTAGATAGGGATCAGCGAGCGGATTCTGGAAGACACCCTGATAGGTGGCTCCGGCAACCGCGAGCATCGCGCCGACAAGTCCTCCAAGGACGATCCTTGGCATACGGATCTGCCAGACAATCGAGGCGCCATTGGCAGAGAGAGTCGAGTGCACCCCGAGAAAGGGGATTTTGCTGAGCAAGGTGGAGAGCACACCGTAAAACGAGAGGTCGGCAGGTCCGACGAACGCCGAGGCGACAATCGCAAGACCCACAGCAGCCAATCCGAATATGAGCTGCCAAGGACGACAGCGGGTATTCGATCTCTCGCCCTGGGTCCGCCGGACCTGTGACACGATTAGGACTTGCCGTAAATGCGCACCAGTGCGTTACGGATGTCTTGTGCCAGCAGCACGATGCGCGGACCCCAGCGCGATGCGATGTCGTCGTTCAACGCGACGATGTCTCCCTTTTTCACAGCGGTCATCGTCGACCATCCGGCACGCGCCTTCACGGTTTTGGGGGACTGACCACAGCAGATTGTGTCCGCGAGAAAGATCAGATTCGGATTCGCCGCGACAATATACTCCGAGGAAAGTTGCGGATATCCACTCGCTGCGCCCGATGCCCGATCGGCAATGTTCTTCAGGCCGAACAACGAAAAGACACTTCCGAGAAAGGTCGACGACGTCACCGAATAATAGGTCTGGTCAAGTTCTGCGTAGTAGCTCCTGTGGCGCGCCGCTGCAGGAGCTCCCGCGACGATCGAAGCGAGTTGCGCGCGCATCGTGGCAATCACTGCCTGGGCCTTTGCCCGATTTCCTGTTGCGCGCCCAATGGAGGCGATCTCTGTGTAGGCGTTCGAAATCGTGTTTGCTGCCGGTTCGACAATGACTGGAATATGAATTTTTGCAAGAGCCGCGATCAGGCCGCCCTCATCACCGACAACCACCACGAGATCAGGTTGGTAGCGGGCGACCGCCTCGACGTTCGGCTGGTACCCACTCAGCGCGGAGTGCGGCGCATTCTTCGGATAGTTCGAATCATTGTCAACCGCAACCACTTGACGTCCCGCACCGATGGCAAAGAGGTCCTCGGTCGCGGACGGCGAAAGCGAGATGATCCGCGTCGGACGATGCGTAATCGTGACGGTACCGCCTGGATATTTCAACGTGACCGGAAAACTCCCCGAACCGCGAGAAGTTGCGCTTGCGGCGCTCGGGATGATCGAGAGCACAGAGACAAAACCTGCAACTGCAGCGAACGCAAAGCGCGCGCGAAAAGAACGGATACGGAAACGATAGAACATGTGATGAAGCTCCTTTGGTCAAACGCGTGACCGGTTAAGTCGCAACACGCCTTTGGAGCCAACACCGCCGCATCAGCATATTTCTGCATCGGGAGAGGTAAAGCCACCTAGCGCGTGGCGACGCCAAACCGCCGAGGCAGGTCTCCTGGCTCCTGGATCTACGCTCTTCCGCACCTTCCCAAGATTGTCATCTCAGTGGTCTCCAGCGGATTTGCTTCCCAGTTACAGTGGCGCGACCGCGCCGGAATTACACCGGCTTCCCTTTTCAATTTCGACGGTTGAGCCGTCGAAATCACCTCACGGTATCTGTAGTTGTCAAACATCAAGGCGCGAGGTCATCGATTCGATGAACCCGCATTTGGCATCATTACTCAAGCAGCCTCGAGTTGCAAATATCAATCGAGCTCTCGCGCCTTTGAGAGAAGCGGTCGGGCGAACGCGCGCGGGTACCACCAATTCCACCGACCGAACAGCGCGACAAGAGCCGGAACGAGCAACGCGCGTATCACGGTTGCATCGAGCAATATCCCCGCTCCAAGTCCGGTCGCGAGCACCTTGATATCCGTATCGGGGGCAGATGCAAGCGAGGCAAAGGCGAGGAACAGGATAAGAGCGGCACTCGTCACAAGTCGACCGGTGCGGCCAAGACCCTCAATGACAGCGGTCGTCGTATCGTTCGTCCGATCAAACTCCTCGCGGATTCGGCTCAAGATGAACACCTCGTAGTCCATGGAAAGACCAAACAGGAACGCGAAGATCATCAGCGGCATCCAGAAGGTGATGGCACCAGTCGCCGGGATGTTGAAGATGACCGATGAGCCGTGCCCCTCCTGCCAGAACCAAGTCAAAACGCCAAATGTCGCGGCAAGCGATATCAGATTCAATATCACGGCCTTGGCCGCGAGAACAATTGACCGGAAAGCGCGCGACAGCAAAACGAATGTGAGAACGGCGATCAGGGTGAACATCAGCGGAAAGTTTCCGAAGACCGCATGGCTGTAATCCTGTTGGATCGCGCCGATGCCGGTCACGCCAAAGACACCAAGTCGGTGTGCGACAACATGCTGAACCGCCTTGACTGGAGCAAGCGTCAAATTGTTAACAGTCTCGACACTTGGAACAGCAAGAATGTCTACGTAACCGTGCCGGATCGAGCCCTGATCCCGTGCATAGGTCGCGAACGCGATGCCCGGAACTCGCCCGAGCACAGAGACAAGAGCTGGCGCGACGGACTGCTTGGCGAGCACCTCTATCGGAGTGAGGATCCCGCTCGGAACGCCGTGTGAAATAAGTTCCTGATACTCAAGGTGGGCATTGCCGACCTTGGAGTATGCATCGGCACTCGTCTGGCCGACCTTGAGGTTAAACACCGGGGCAACACACAGGAGAAGGATCACCCCCGAGACACAAGTTGCCAGCCAGCGGTTTTTCGTGACTCCGCGAGCCCACGAGCTCCACGCCCTGCTCGCGTCGCGTTCATGCCGTATGCGCGGCCAGTCCACACGTGGTCCTGCCCCTCCGAGTATCGCCGGAAGAAGAGTCAGGACGACAAGGATCGAGATAAGCGGTATCAACATCCCACCCAATCCCGTACTCCTCAGACTCGGCACCGGAATGACCACCAGCGCGAGCAGCCCAATTGCCACCGTAAAACCAGAGAGCACGACCGCGTGACCGGCGTTGACTACAGCGACCCGCACCGCGGTCTCATTGTCGACGCCGCGTGCCCGCTCCTCACGCCAGCGCGTCACCAACAAGAGCGAGTAGTCAATCCCGACTCCAAGTCCGACAAGGGCGACCAGATACTGGACGATGAACGATACCGGGGTGAAATAGGTCAACCCAAGGATTACAAGAAAGGTGGCAAGAATCGAGACAGCTGCGATCAGTATCGGTACCAGTGCCAGGAACGAGGCGAAGACAAACGCGAGCACGGCAAGTGCTCCGATCCCACCGAACATTGTCTCGATCAAGACTCCTGGACCGCGAGACGAACCGCCCGAGGCGAGTTGTCCCAGCCCCGTCACCCCGACGGAATAGCCCGGCAGAGCGGCCTGCAGCCCAGTCACCATCTCGAGGGCATGTTGATCGGGAGCAAGCGACTTGAGTGGTGGGGTGTAGACGAACACGAAGGTGCTCCGTCCCGCATCGGTGATGAAACGATGATCTCCGGTCGAGAGATAGTCGATGATTCGATTTCCTGAAGTGACGCTCGTGACCGACGAAAAGGCACGCGCGAGCTTCGGGGTGTCCTCGGCAACACTCTGACCCTTTGGAACTGTGACGACGAGAATGCTTGGGAGGTTCCCTCCACCATTTCCATAGAGATGTAGCACCTTGACGCCCGTCTCATAGCCGGGCTGGCCCGGGAGCGAAAAATCAAAGGTGAGTCGGCTCGAAACCCTCCCGGCGGCACCCGCGCCGGCAATGAAGATCGCGAGCCAGAAGATCATCACGGAGCGACGGTGCCGCAAAACGAAACGCGCGAGGGAGCCGAGATGCGAACCGTCGCTTGATTCAGCCACGGCCCGATGAGATGACATGAGCCCTCCTCGAGAAAATCGGTCACCTAACCACGATACGAAACACTCTAAGTGATGCCGCCGACATCACGCCCGCGACGCGACCGAGGCAATCTCGGGCCAACGGGATCAAGGTTCAGCCCGGGAGGTCGCCTACGCTAGGGATTCACCTGCCAATTTCGAGAGGACGCCGTGGAACCACTCAACCGGGGACCAAAAGAACATCAACCAGCTGGTCCTTTGGTCTTCATTGTCCTTGACGGAGTCGGTATCGGACGTGGGGACCGCTATGACGCAGTGGCCTCGGCCGAGACCCCGGCTCTCGATAACCTGCACCGCGTTGGCGTTGCGCGCTCACTTCGCGCGCATGGCATCGCCGTTGGCCTCGCGTCGGACGCGGACATGGGGAACTCCGAGGTCGGACACAACACTCTTGGCGCTGGAAGAATCTTTGACCAGGGGGCAAAGCAGGTGGACAAGGCAATCGAGTCCGGCCACATCTTCAAGGGCGTTTGGAGAGAACTTGTATCCCAGGTCACAACCCACCACTCCACCTTGCACTTCATCGGGCTCCTCTCAGACGGGAACGTCCATTCGAGCATCTCCCATCTCTTCACCATCATCAATCATGCGGCGCTCGATGGGGTCACTCGCCTCCGCGTCCATATACTGCTCGACGGACGCGACGTCCCCGACTTCTCAGCGCTGACATTTGTCGATCAACTCGAGAATCTGCTCAGGAGTCTCACCGATGAGTACAGCGTTGACTACGCAATCGCCAGCGGAGGCGGGCGCATGTCGACGACCATGGATCGATACGGGTCGGACTGGAAAATCGTCGAAGCAGGCTGGAAGGCACACGTCCTCGGGCTCGCCACCCCCGTAAAAAGTGCCCGTGCGGCGATCGAGGCGGCGCGCCTCGATACGCCTGGCATCAGTGACCAGGATCTTCCCCCGTTCACGGTGGTCGACAACGCGGACGAACCGGTCGGACGAATTGTCGATGGAGACGCGGTGCTCATATTCAACTTCCGTGGGGACCGGGCGATTGAGATCACCCGCGCGCTCACTGAAGGCGTCACGTTCACCTTTTTCGATCGTGTGCGCGTTCCCAAGATTGCCTTCGCCGCGATCAGTCAGTACGACGCGGACCTCAATATGCCCGAACACTTCCTCGTCGCACCCGAAACCGTTCCCGGAACCGCAAGCGAATACCTCGCAGCTTCGGGCGTTACCCAGTTTGCCTGTGCAGAGCGCCAGAAGTTCGGTCACATCACCTATTTCTGGAACGGGAACCGAGCCGGAAAGTTCGACGAGGAACTTGAGACCTACGTCGAGATACCGTCTGATCAGGTTCCCTTCCAGACCAAGCCGGAGATGAAGTCGCGAGAGACCGCTGACACGGTCATCGGCGCCATCAGGAGTGGTAGATACCAATTCATCCGCGCCAACCTTGCCGGCGGCGATATGGTCGGACACACCGCGGATCTCGCGGCGACGACGCACGCAATTGTCGCGATCGATCACGCGCTCGGAGGCATTGCCGAAGCGACGCGAGAAGCGAGGGGATGCCTCGTGATCACCGCCGATCACGGAAACGCGGAAGACATGGCAGAGCGCGACGACGAAGGCAGCCCGATTGTTCGAGTAGATGGCAGCGTTGCGATGAAGACCTCGCATTCGCTCAATCCTGTTGAATTCCTGCTCGTCGACTATGGAAAGAGAGCGGTCCATTTTCGCGATGACCTCCCGATGGCTGGACTCGCCAACGTGGCTGCATCGCTGATCGAGCTCCTCGGCTTTGGCGCGCCACCTGAATACGAACCAAGTCTGCTGAGCTGGGGTTGAGGAAAGTTCCGGCTCGGTCAACTTGTCATTACCGCGAAGCAGCCAGAGGTGACGTTGATGATCTCATGGAACTCGTCGAGATCTGCTACCGCTCGGAGTCGAGTGCGCGCACCTGGACCTCGGAGTTCTCCCTCGTCCAAGGGCCGCGCACCTCACGCGTCGAGATCGAGCGATCGGTGACCGGTATCGACTCGATGATCCTTGTCGGAGAGTTTGGAGGAGTGCTCGCGAGCTGTTGTCGACTCACTCGGGCACCACGTCAACGGGCGCATCTGGGACTTTTCTGCGTACGGCCTCATCTGCAGAGCCAGGGACTCGGCTCAGAGCTCCTTGAGGAAGCGCTCTCGGTTGCCAGGCAACGCTTCGATGCCAACGTTATTTCGCTTCAGGTACTCGCGCCGAGAACAGAGCTACGCGCGTGGTACGAACGCATCGGATTTCACGAGACCGGAGAGCGCCTGAGCTTCTCCAACGCGGTTGGTCCAACGTTCGCTCTCGTTGGCGACCTCGAATTTGTGATCTACGAACGCGCCCTCAACGGGTCGTCGAACGCTCTCTGATTATTTCTTCGGGGGACTGATCTGGTGTGGACGATAGAGCCCGCCCGAATGCAGATCACACGCACTCACAAGCCGGGCGATTCCCTTCGGAGGGGTGTAATGACCTCTCCACTCAACGGGTTCATCACATCCCTCGAGACGACCCTCGGCATTCTCGACATAGCGGAAGCAACGCCCTGGATGCGTGCTGAAGATCTCGCTTGGTCGAACCACACCTTTATTTTCTCACGCATTAGGACAAAAAAATCCGCGCCGGTCAAGCCGTTATCTGGTCACTCGACGGGCGTTAACCTGATCGCGTGACCTCCTTCGAGACGGAAATTGCGCCGGCACTGGTTGACCCGCTTCTCGACGGTGGCCACGAACGACTGACCCATATTGTGCTCGAGGGTTTCAGGCCCTCGGCCGACGAGTTCCTCCCTGTCGGAAATTCCGTGGTGGCGGGGATGATCAACAACACTCCGGTCAAGGCACTTTGTGGCAAGGTCTGGATTCCGAAGAACGACCCCCAGCGCTATCCACTGTGTCCAACCTGCAGGGAGATTGCCCGGTCAAAGGGCTGGGCCGTACCGGCTTACTGAGGCTCAGGTCCAGCCTCCTGATTGATATCGGCAAAAGGAAAGTCCGGCGAAAAGTGCTGCATCCCCTCACTGGTGATCACAAATCCGAGGCATCCCGCCCGCTCGATTGCTCCGAGTAGCGCGGGGCCCGCAACCGCAAGCGCCGTCGCGAGTCCGTCCGCGATCGTGAGATCGCTTCCCACAACTGTCGCCGAGGCGACGCCAACGACAGCCCTTCGCGAGCGAGGATCAATGAGATGTGCGCCGCGCGTATAGCTTCCCGAGGTTGCAATCGCGCCCAGCACCTTCACAATGCACACGAGTCGGTCTGTAAAAAATGGATCCTGAACCCCGAACCGCCACCGATCGAGACCCCTGGGAACGCCGGTCGTGGCGATGTCACCACCCGCATTGACCGAAGCAATCTCGACGCCGGCAACGACGAGCTCATGCAAAACTCGCTGAACTGACCATCCCTTGACGAGCCCGGTTGGATCGACTCCACCCGGCATCGCCCAGGGATCAAACCATCCCTCGCTCATCTCGCGCACCACTTTGCACAGATCGAGGACCTCGGCCACCTCCGCTGGCGCCTCATCAAGAGCGATCTCACCCCTCCGTAACCGACTTATCGGGCTGTGCTCGCGATAGGTGCTAAATACCGCATCCACCCGATGCAGCGTCATTCTCGCGCGAGCGAGCGCAAGAATTTCGGCATCGCGAGAGAGCTTTGAGGGATAGATGTCAATGGAGACGACTGTCCCCATCACCGGCTCATCGTGGTGCAGAACGTCAGTGCTCACAACCGCTCGTTCGACCGGGTACCGGGTAGTCGAGTGCCCGAGGCACAGCTGAATGAACTATTGATCAAGTTCACCAAAGAGCCAACGTGTACCTCGCGCATAGAGATCCTCAATCTCTTGCCCAACAAGACCCGGCATATCGCTCTTGACCTCGTATCCAATGCTGCTCTGGAGATACGCAAGGTGCCGGTAGCCCTCGGGGAACGAATTGAGGATCTCCTCATCGAGCTTCAGAACAGCAGAGGGGCTCACGGGATCAAGTCGATCCTTCTCGTAGATCGGTTGGCGAAGCACGATTCGCCATGCACCATCGCGCCGCTCGAAAAAATCGTAGAAACGTCCAGTACAGACAACATCACACACCACGCCATGAACCGGCGCTCGCTGCGAGATGGTCATCTTCGTTTGGGCAATTGCACGGTCTTTTGAGACTTCAGCCGTGAATCCACCGAGAAAATGAAGGATTCTCACCCCCTTCGCGAACCCTTCCTGGCTCACCTTGATGAACTCTTCAAACGATCCTTGGAACCAGGTCGCCATCATGATGCCCTCGGGATGCCAGACCGATCGGAACTGGTCCCATCGATTCGCGTCTCGATAGAGCACCCAGTTTTCAACGACCTCGCGGATCTCTTGTCGATCTGCGAAGGTCTCGTCGGTCGGTACCATGAATCGCCTCCGCGTTTGCATTCGATGTGAGTATCTGTCGAGCTTATGCCAGACAGGACAACCGTGTGCCCAGAGATGCTTCGACTCAGAATAAAAGGTCACAACTTGATGTCACCTTGGCGATATCAGCAAAATACGCCGTGTATCGTGAGAGCGCACATTATTTCGTGGCGCGACTCTACCCATGTGTCTCCCTAGCTCCCGGAGGATGAGATGATCGTCGAGAAGCTCACGCGCTCGACGGTGCGAGAGCTCCGCGAGTCTCTGCGCCGTGTAATGAGAACAGTCGCCTCTCTCGCGATTGCACTTCTCAGCATTGACTTGCTGTGGCATCACATTTCCACAACCTTGAATCAAAAAACCGATGTCGTTGGCTATCCGCTGTATGCGAATTTCAATGTCAACCGATATCTCGATGCGTTCTATCTCGTTGCAATTATCGGTCCAGCTTTCGCCATAGTGATTTACTCCCTTCTCTCGCGCGCGGGACCACTCCAACGTACGACACCACGACGCAGAGCTCCGCGCTCAGGAGAGATCCCCGACGGAGACGAGCGGGGGGCGATTGTGCCCATAGCACCGATTGAGGAACGAAAGGCCATGTCGTCTGGTGCGCTGTCCGCACTGTCGAATATTTCAAATCTGGCGCGGATCTTCTTCGTTGGGGCGTTGCTCGGAGCGGAGATTACAACCGCCGCAGGGCCAGGATCAACGAGCGTGATGACAGTGGTGACGCAGAGCGGAGCCGCGCTCACATTGTTTGTTGTACTCGTCGCCAAAGTCGTTTCGCTCGTCGTCGCACCTCATGTGACCTGGCAGAACTGTGCCTCAATTATGAACAGCGTGGCCGCGATCGCGTCCGTGCTACTGATTTACCCCATCTCGCAGTCGACACAGGTTCGCATCGCCTCGAATGGGCGCGTCGTGCACTATCCGTGGCTTCCAATCTGGCTCGTCATCGTGATTGCAAGCCTTTTGATTGCCTATGTCGTGCGGCGATCAGAACGGGAACTGTCAACGGCTGCAGATATCGAGCGACGGATCATCTTCTTCGTCGCGATACCGGTCGCAATTTTCATCAGCCACGCAGTCATCCTCGGTGCCCTCGGAGGAATGGACACCTTTGGCGAGGGCGAATACCTCGCTGGTGGGTGGTTGCTTATGCACGGCCTCTTGCCGTGGCGCGACCTATACCTCATCCATGGCGTATTCGATGACGGATTCAAATCCATCGTCGGCTTCCAGATATTCGGGCGGACCCGCTGGGGCGCAACAACGGGGATTACGATGCTCCTCGCACCGCTCTATTGGGTCGCATCGTATTACTTTGCCGCGGTCGTCTTTTTCCGTCGCCCATACTTCCTGATTGCGGCCGCCGCGTCGGTCTCACTCGGAATCTTCATCGACTGGGATCTGCGGTTCATGTTCTGGCCACTAATCCTCGTACTCTTGTACCGGGTTCTTCAAAATAGGACGCCGACGCGCGTTGCAGCACTGATGAGCGCTCTGATCCTTCAGGCAATCCTAATTCCCGAGATGAGTTACGCGCTTCTCGCGTGCGCAGTAACCCTCGTCGCCTTCGAAGTCTATGAGCGTACTCCCGGTCGAATCACGCTCTTTGACCTTCGCGCGACGACTTGGTCAGCCATCACTTCCGCGATTTTCGGCGGCTCGTTTCTCATCTGGCTCGTCAGTGTGCGTGCCCTCGGTGGTTTCATTGGATACTTCCGGGATTTCGCGACCGCCCACAGTCTTGTGGGAGGAATTCCGCTCTATACCACCTATGCCAGGGCGAGCGTCCCGGACGCATACGGAATCATGTTGCACGTGACCGCCTCGCCACCGTTGTTCACTCGCTACGGTTTCGAGCTCTATCTTCCGGTGCTTGCGATCCTGGTGACGATCGGACTCATCTGTACTCAGATCCGGGGAGGGCGAAGGCTCGTCACCCAGGACTGGCTGTGCATTGCATCAGCCGTGCTCATCGCGCTCTACTACCAAAAGGGCATCAGCCGTGCAGACACCAGTCATCTTGCAGAGGTGTTCGAAGTGACCGCTCCACTGCTCCTGCTCCTCGCCTATCGCCTTGTCATCGGGATCGAATACATCGTTGTCCGACTCTGGGAGGAGTCACGGTGGTTCTCGCGCGACCTTGCGCGCGGCTCCGTCTCGCTCATTGCCCTCATCGCTGTTCTCGTCATCGCACCGGCATCGATCCCCGCACTGTTCGATCCAATACCCACGCACTTTCGCGCATCGGTTGCAAGCCCGGCTCCCCCGAGTCCGGTGCCTGGTGGTCCAGGACTTGGCTACAGCTCGGGTGCAATTCCTGCGGGCGTGGTGTCAGACCTCGAAAGGATCTTTGAACGATACGCCGGGAGTTCTGGTCCGGTCTTTGATTTCAGCAACGCGCCAGCACTAGTGTATTTCCTCCTCGAAAGGAGGCCGGTATCGCGGTTCTACGATGTCGGCGACATTCTTACTCCTGCCACCCAGCAGAACGCGATCAACGATCTTGTCCGCACAAGACCCGTCGTGGTGCTGTTCAACGGTATCGGCTTGGGAACCTGGGATTTCATCCCCAACGAGATCCGAGATTCGATCCTCTCCGATTGGGTGCTCTCTCACTACCGCCCGCTCGTGATGGTCGATGGAGAACTCGTTTTGATCAATGACTCGATCGCGAAGCCAAAACCTTTACCAAAGCTCTCGGTTGTGCCACGCACCCAGAGGCTCTATCTCTCGCTCGGGAAATGTGCCTGGGGTTACATTCCCAATTTCTTGAACATCCAAAGCGCAAAGGACGCTCGACCGCGCACGACCGTCACGCCGAGAAAGATAAGGACAACGAAGAGCGGTACGATCTATAGATTCATCGCGCCACAGAGTCTGCGTGCGTACCACTGGATATCGGTTACGGTGAGCGGAACACAGAAAAATGTCGGACTCTCGATCGCGAACGTCGCACACCCGTCCTTGCGTGACATCTCCTGGGTGCAAAAGGGCACCGGAACGAGCGATGTCGAGGTCGCAAGCTGTCTGCAGTGGCAAGGCTTTGGCCGTGTGCTTTATCTTCGATATCTCGGATCCGGTACGCCTAGCAACGTCGAGCTCATCGGCTAACAGGTATCCTCGAAAAGATGGCACAGCTGGTGCGGGCAGAACAGACCATCGCTATGAAACTTGGTCCACTCGAGCGACTCATCTCGGTACATTTTGCACCAGTCGAAATGGAGACGGTCCACCTTCACCGTGTCGAGGTCGTCGAAGATGTCTGGACCAAGGTTCGAGGAGTCCGTGCGCCGTTTACCTGGTCCAAGGACCGGTTCTGCATTGGCACCCGACGCGGTCTGTTCGGCAAGGATTTCACTGCGGTCTATGGGATCGGACGGGGAATCTGTGTTGATTTTGACGGAGGTACATGGTCGCGCTTCATCGCGACGGTCCCCTATCCCGAAGACGTCGCCGCGCTGCTCCGCGGCTAATGATCCGTGAGAGATTCAACTGGGTCAGGGAAGAATATATCGCGGGCTTGACCTTCTCTGCCGACCTCACTCTGTGGCAGACGCACGACAAAAGTCGTACCTACGCCAACCTCCGATTCAACACGAACGTCTCCATGATGTGCGCTGACGATCGAGGAGACAATCGCAAGTCCAAGACCAGAACCACCGCTTCCTCGGGTGCGCGAGGGATCCGCCCGATAAAAGCGCTCGAAAATATGTCCGAGGTGCTCGGTCGGAATGCCCTCTCCATGATCTGTCACCCGAAACTCGACGCTTTCCCGATCAAGATGCACCCCAACCTCGATCGGCGTCGTCGAAGGCGTGTGGCGAAGCGCATTCTGCAAGAGGTTCATCACCACCTGGCGCAGTCTTTGCTCGTCTCCCGTGACGACGATATCTTCGTCGACATCGACGCTGACCTGACGGTCCGGAGCGACAACCTGCACATCCGCGGCAGCATCGGTAACGATGTCCCCGATCCGCACTGGTAGCCGCTCGAGTGGTCGACCCTGATCCAATCGTGCAAGCAACAGAAGGTCGTCGACGAGCACACCCATGCGAATCGACTCGTCCTCAATCCGTCGCATCGCAAGTGCAAGGTCTTCAGGGCGGCTCTGTGCCCCGCGGCGAAACAGCTCTGAATATCCGCGAATCGAGGTGACTGGCGTTCTCAGTTCATGACTTGCGTCGGCGAGGAACTGACGAAGCTGGTCCTCTGATGCCTGCTGCCTGGTGAATGCTCGCTCAATATAGCCAAGCATCGTGTTGAGCGCCGCGCCGAGTCGACCGACCTCGGTGCCGAGATTGTCCTGTTCGATCCGTCGGGATAGGTCTCCTGCTGCGATTGCCTCAGCAATCACTTCGATATCCTCGAGGGGACGCATGCCAATGAGCACCACGATGTACCCAAGTATGACAAGCGCGCCAATCACCACTGCGGTGACGATGAGGTCCACGAACAGAAGCTTGTTCATCGTTCCGGCAAAGCTCGACAGGGGAAGCGCGATCAACGCGAGTGCGGGAATCCGCGGGCCAAATCCGCTGAGGCTCCGCACGCCGAAAAGCTCAGCTCTTACTCGGTAGATGCCGCCAAGAGGTGCGGGCCCTGTTGCATTGGCAGAGAAGACCGAGGTGGAGACTGATGTCCCCGACTCAACCTGTCCGAAGAGCGCAGTACTTTTTGCGGCACTGATATTGAGATGCACTGCAGCGTTGTTCGTTCCGACCTGCTCGTTGTTTTGCAAGGTAACACGGATGTAGGTATGTTCCGGAAGCGACTGACCGTCAACAAACACAATATTCCCAGAGCTGGTCAACGAGAATGCCCCCGGTTGAATCGCGAGAAGTTCCTGGTCGATCTGCGAGCTTAGATAGGAGCGGATCTGTTGGTAGACAACAACGTCGGCTACCACGAGACCAACCACGACGATTGCCGTCATCCCGACTAGCAGTCGAACGCGCAACGAGAGATTGCGAGAGACGCGGTGGACGCGTTTTAAGACGGTGGCTTGAGCGCCCCGAAATCGCATGGCGCTATGCAGATACCGGCGTGCGCAGGCTGTATCCCGCGCCGCGCAGTGTGTGGATCAGCGGGGGCCCGAGAGAATCGACTTTTTTCCTAAGGTAACTGATGTAGGTCTCTACGACATTCGCATCACCATCAAAGTCATATTCCCAGACGTAATCAAGGATCTGAGCCTTGGAAAGGACACGGCGCGGATTCATCATGAGATAGCGCAGAAGTTTGAACTCTGTCGGCGTGAGCTCGATCGAGGTATTGCTGCGAAACACCTCGCGCGTCTCCTCGTCAAGCTCAAGATCGGCGAACGAGAGCCTCGTCGATGACTCGCCAGCATCGATTGCGCGCCGAAGCACCGCGCGGATGCGAGCAAGGAGTTCTTCAAGACTGAACGGCTTCGTCACATAGTCATCACCACCAAGAGTCAGCCCGCGGATCTTGTCCTCGGTCGCGTCCTTGGCGGTGAGAAAAAGGATCGGAACTCGGCGCGCCTCTTGTCGGAGACGCCGAGCAACCTCGAAACCATCAAGATCGGGAAGCATGACGTCAAGCAAAACCAGATGCGGGCGGAAGCTCGCGACTTCATTGAGGGCCTCGCGTCCATTGGCCGCGCTCGCAACCTCAAAGCCCTCATAACGAAGCGCCGTCGAGATCAAAGAGGTGATATTTGGCTCATCGTCAACGACGAGCACACGTGTAAGGGGAGACTCCATGAAGATATGTTCACAGAATTATCTGTGAAACATCTGTGAACTCCCTGTTGATCGGTCGAGGGGGGGGCGACAGCCCGATTTCCTGGCACTGTGGCTCAACGGTGAGGAGCCGTCGGAAATGTTGCCACTGAACCGATGCGGCGATGCAGCCGAAGGTGGACTTCGACCGTCTTTTCGACAGAAAAACGTTCGCCCACGTGCGATCGAAGCTCTTCCGGATGATCGCATCGATGGAGGAAAAAACAGAGACCAACGCGGCATCGGTGTCGCCAATCAGGCCGACTACGCCGGAATCGACGATTTCGGACGCAGCCCTCCTGCGCCGTGCGATCACCGGGGTGCCACAGGCAAGCGCCTTGCTCATCGCGAGTCCAGAGGGCTCATCGCGAGTCCAGAGGGCTCATCGCGAGTCCAGAGGGCTCATACCGGGTGACCGAGTTCAAAAGACAGCGCGCGCACCAACTGTTCGCGCTCTCCCTTGTCCGGGCTCATCTTTGCGGATACGAACGCAAAGTCCTCGGAAACCCCCAAAGGGATCGTCATTCAGACCAAAACGGTGAAGAATGACGGCGGCCGTCGGTATCGATACGAAGCCGCTGAACTCGCGCGGATTATGAGAGCACTACTCTCGGAATCTGACTCGCAAACGACCGGTGAAGGGTCGCGAACGGTTCGAGGAACGAATAGTGATTGGTCGAGACATTGACCGGCCGAGCGACGGCGCTCTTTCTAAATCAGCAACCGATGACGGTGTGGTCATGCGCGACGACAAAGCCTTCAAGAGCCCGACAACAACCCGCAATCGCCTTTCGACAGACGGACCACCAAGATGAATTTTGGGAACAACATCGAGAACCGAACGAATATTCACCCGACGGGTACTGGCCGGCCATCACGAAGAGCGTGACTTCGTGTCCCTTTGCCTACAGGACCCTGGCGAGCAGATCAATCACCAGCCCTAAGCCTTTCTATCCCACTGGGGGAATGCTGACCAAGGGAGCAACGACGCCGATCTCTAGCGAACCGTCAGCTGTTACGCGTAGCCCGTCAGACCTTCGCCATATTCGCGAAGCGCGCGTAGTTTTCAACGAACGCAAGCTCAACGGTGCCGGTCGGACCGCTTCGGTGCTTGGAGACAATGATCTGAGCCGAGCCGCGTTCTGCCGTCTCGCGGTTATAGAGCTCGTCGCGATAGATGAACATGACAACGTCCGCGTCCTGTTCAATCGCGCCCGACTCACGTAGGTCGGCCAGCATCGGTCGCTTGTCGGCACGACTTTCGAGTGTTCTTGAGAGCTGACTCAATGCCACAACCGGAATATCCAGCTCACGCGCGAGGATTTTGAGTCCTCGACTGATCTCGGAGATCTCGACCTGCCGATTTTCTGCAGAATGACGGCCGGACATCAGCTGGAGGTAGTCGACAACGACAAGACCAAGCCCCTCGCGGCTCTTCATGCGCCTGGCGCGAGCGCGGATATCCATCACCGTGACATTCGGGTTATCATCGATGTGCAGCGGTGCAGCCGAGAGTCTGCTGATCGCGTTGGTGACCTTCGTGTAGTCAGTATTGAGAAGTCGTCCATTTCTCATTCGCGTCGCGTCGACGCGGGCCTCTGCAGAAAGTACGCGCTGAGCAAGTTCAAGATGGCTCATCTCCAACGAGAAGAAAAGCACCGGAAGACCGGTCAACGATGCGTGAACTGCCGCACCAAGAGCAAACGCAGTCTTCCCCATCGACGGTCGCGCGCCAACGACCACAAAGTTAGATGGCTGCAGCCCGGCAAGCAGGCGATCGAGGTCCGTGTACCCGGTTGGCACACCGGTGATCTCCTCACCACGATCAATCAACTGCTCAAGCCGATCGAGAGTCTGATCCAGCAAATAGGAAATCGGGGCGACTGAATCAACAGTTCGTCGTTGTGCGACCTCGAAGACCATGGTCTCCGCCTGGTCAACTGCGGCGGTGACATCATCGGGAAGTCCATACCCAAGCTCTGCGATCTCGTTGGCAACGCCGATCAACCTTCGCAAAAGTGCATGCTCCTCGACGATCGATGCGTAGCGCGAGGCGTTGGAGATTGCCGGTGTATTCGACTGCAGCGCAACAAGTACCGCTGCTCCACCTATGTCGTCGAGCGCACCCGCTCGACGCAACTCTTCAGCGACAGTAACCACGTCTGCGGGCTCAGCGCGGTTGAAGATCGAGGTGATCGCGGAGAAGATCTGCGCATGCGACGGTTTGTAGAAATCGGCCGCACCACAACGCTCGATCGCCGCCGAAATCGCGTCTCGCGAAAGAAGCATTGCGCCAATCAGAGACTCCTCGGCCTCAAGATTGTGCGGGGGAACCCGCCCCGCGATGACGGAAACAGGTGCGGTTGGACGGTTGCGACGTCTGAGGTCTTCGCTGCTCTGTGCCATTGTCCTCCACCCTTGCGCACGAGGCCTCTGCATAACTTGAAAAAGCTCGGGATAACTAAAACAAGTTCTGGAAATCTAGAAATTCCTGTGGATGAATGGTGGATAACCTGTCTCCGCCGTCGATTCATTCAGATAGACAATGCCTTGAATGCCTTACTCCGGTCACGAAATGACACCTTAGGGGCCGGCTCTGTCACTCATATTGCGGACTGGGGATGAACACGGCAGCTCCGGACAGAGATTTGGCCGATCCACCGCAATGGATCGGCCCACTCCCCATCAGAAAAGTTGATATCGCTACTCGGAGACAACCTCAATCTGCAACTCAAAAGTCACATCATGATGCAGACGGACGCCAACGCGGTGCTCGCCAAGTTCCTTGATCGGCTCGTGGGCCAACAGCGCATGGCGATCAATCACCACGCTCGACTGACGCTCGACCGCGGTGACAATTTCTGTCGGGGTAACTGATCCAAACAACTTGCCCGCGCGACCTGACTTCGCAGCGATGGTGATTACCATCGGCACAAGTCGCTGAGCAATCGCCACGGCAGAGTCGCGATCCTTTGCATCGCGTAGGTCGCGCGCGCTGCGCATTCTCGCCGCTTGATCGGTAATCCCATCCGAGGCGGCAATTGCGCTTCCCGATGGGATCAGGTTGTTACGCGCGTAACCATCTGCAACGCTCACGATGTCGCCGCGCTTTCCCACGCCGGTGACATCATCTCGCAAGACAACCTTCATTCCACTTCACCGCCATCCACTTCGACTTCCGACTCAGGATCGACAAATTCCTTATCGTCGGTATCAATTTCGTCGAGCACCAGCAGTTCGATCGCGCTCTCATCATCTGCGACCTCTACCTTTGGCCGAGTATTACCGCCCTCACGCGGTCCACGTCCCGCGCCACGTCCTCCCGGACGCTCGCTCGTCGTTCGCTGGGTATAGGGAAGCAAAGCGAGCTCACGCGCTGTCTTGATCGCGATCGCAACATCGCGCTGGTGCTGCTGGCAGTTCCCAGAGACACGCCGCGCGCGGATCTTGCCACGATCAGACATGAACTTACGGAGGAGATTGACCTCCTTGTAATCAATGTGGTCGATGTGGTCTTTACAGAACATGCAGACCTTTTTCTTGGTTCGACGTCCGGTATCTTTCGGGGCCCGTCGGGTAGATGTCGAACGGTCCCGGTCGTTGTTGCGTGCCATTAAAAGGGCTCCTCGTCTTCGCTGTATGTCGGAGCTACGCCCGCTGTTGCGCGCGGAGCACCACTTGCGTAGCTATTTCCTTCGCCTGGGCCACGTCGCTCGTTCTTCGATATCTGGGCTGTAGCCCACCGTAGGCTCGGCCCAAGTTCATCCGCGATAATCTCGACGCGCGAGCGCTTGTCTCCCTCGGGGGTCTCCCACGAACGCTGCTCCAGACGTCCCGAGACAATCACGCGCGCACCCTTGGTCAGGGTTTCGCTGACGTTCTCCGCCATCTCTCGCCAACAGACGACATCGAAAAACGAGGTCGCCTCTTCCCATTCCTGGGTGGTGCGGTTCTGCCAACGACGGTTAACCGCAAGCCCGAAGGTCGCAGTCGCCTGTCCCGATGGTGTGAAACGCAACTCAGGGTCTCGGGTGACGTTCCCTACGAGTACCACATTGTTTCCGTTTGCCATGATTCGCCTCCGCTCTTTACTTCGAAACCGGAACGCTGCGGTCGGGTTGACGGATGACACGATGACGCACCACGTCATCACTAAGTGAAAGCATCCGATCGACCTCAGCAAGGACGGCCGGTTCGCCGGTCGCCTCGATAACGACGTAATACCCCTCTGTACGGTGTTTTAGTTCGTAGGCAAAGGTACGCCGACCCCAGCGATCAATTCGGCCGGTCATGCCTCCCTTGGAGCGCACGTACTCGGCGATCTTGTCAGTCGTCTCCCGGATGATGTTCTCATCGAGCGTCGCGTCGAATATGACAACTATTTCGTATGGCCGCACTGCGGCTCACCTCCTCCGGACCCAACGCCTTAACAGCGGGGGCCCCGATTTTCGGGGCAGGGGTGTAACTGGAGCGCCTATCCTAACCGATTCCACGCGCCCCTCCCTTTGCCCTTTGGCACAACTCGAACTGTGCGCCCCCTCGCAGAGCGCCCTGCGAGAGAGCCTTCGGTGTATGAACATTCCAGACGCCTCTACCGCTCGAGCTACCCGCCAGCGCAATCGAGGCGCTGGCTCGTCCTGCTTCAGTGATAGCTCTCCTCGTCATCTGGGAATGATCCCGACCGCACGTCCGCACTATAGGAGGCCACTGCGTCACGGACTGCGGAGGCAAGGTCAACGTAGCGGCGGACAAACTTTGCCGGATGGCGGCTATTCAACCCGAGCAGGTCATGCAGAACGAGGACCTGCCCGTCGCAGTCGGGTCCAGCACCAATTCCGATAATCGGAATCTCAGTCGCCTCGGTCACCCTCTTTGCGAGCGATCGCGGTACCCCTTCGAGCACAAGTGCGAAACAACCACTCTCTTCCAGCAAGAGAGCCTCCTCGAGCAGCGTCTTCGCCGAGGCCTCGTCCCGTGCCTGGACGCGCAGTCCGCCCATTGTATGGATTGACTGTGGGGTCAGCCCGAGATGCCCCATCACCGGGATCTGCGCGTCAAGGAGCGCCCGCACCACTGGAATCCGGTTCTTTCCGCCCTCGAGTTTCACAGCTTCGGCCCCGGCGCGGACAAGCTCCGCCGCGTTGTCGACAGCGTTGGCAATCGTGGTGTGATAGCTCATCCACACCATGTCCGCAACAATCAATGCGGAGGGTCTGGCGCGCGCTACCGCAGCGGTGTGGTGCGCGATGTCGGCGATCGTCACCGAGAGGGTGTTCTCCATGCCGAGCACGTTGTCGCCGACCGAGTCTCCGACGAGAATGATATCGACGCCGACTTCGTCGACAATGCGCGCAAAGGGAAAGTCGTACGCCGTCACCATGACGATTGGCTCTGATCCTCGGCGGCGCTTGCGGTCAGATATCCCCGGGGCGGTCATTGATGTCGCCATACGGTCCACCTCCAGTACCGTCTCGCGCCTCATGGCTGCAAGCGGTAGTCAAAGCCTACCGATTCTTGGTGCCCTCTCTCCGCTGCCCCCCTCTTGGGATTGTTCCAAGGGGAGTACCTCTTCTCACCGACACCGAGGAGAACATCCGTACCAGATGGTTCCACCTGCACTCGAGACACACCTCAACGACATAGAAAGCAACCTCACGAGAAAGTGCACGAGCCAGCTGGCGGAGCTCCTTTGTCGAACCAATCGCCCGGCCGCTCGACGGAAGCGAGGGGCCGAAGGCAAACACCACGTGGCGCAGCAGGGCCTCCTCGCAGATCGGACAGTGGATCTCCGTCTCGCGTCCGAGATGGGTCCCGATTCGGAGTAGCTCGGTCTGGGCATCGCAAACTTCGAGGCGTGAAAGCCTTCCCCGGTGGTACTCGCGAATGCTCTGGTCCCGTGCGAGGCGGTACTCCACCTGACCGAGACCCGAGAGGTCTTTGGGTGATGGCGCGGTCTCGGGGGTGCTGGTCACGTCGAAAGGGTAGCCGGAACACATCGAATCCGGACAGTTCTCGGTTGAATCGGTAAGAACCCACGGCAAAGACGAACTCTGCACCATCGCCGAGCGATGGCCCATCACGACCACTGCCGGGCCATCGCTCTGAGTCTCGCGGGACCCGCGGGCACTCGATATCTGTCGACAACGCCAGTCACATTTGGACCACACCGTGTTGGGTATCACCAAGCCCCGATATCACCGCTCGCTGAGCGAGGACTCGAAAAACGGCCGGAGTCGGTTCTCAATTATTACATCGAGTTAACATATCGATTTGATACATCAATCTGCTATACTGATGCCGTGCTTGAGTTCGCCATCCTCGGTTTGCTCAAAGAACACTCCATGCACGGTTACGACCTGCGCAGACACCTGCGTGACGACTTTGGCGTGCTCGCAAACCTCTCTTTTGGCTCGCTCTACCCCGCTCTGTCGCGCCTCGAGGCCTCTGGAGCGATCCGCAGCGTCGGCTCCGGGAACCTCACCGCGATCGATGTGGAATCTCCTGCTTTACTGACCGGCTCCCTTGGTGGAGAGCGCGCTGCAACCATGGCAAGGCGCGCTACCGCAAAGGTCGCGGAGACACTTGGCCGCTCAGGCACACGCGCGAGAAAGGTCTACGAGATCACTCCGGCGGGCGAACTGCTCTTTGAACAGCTTCTCGAATCTCCCTCGACCGGCAAAGGCGACCTCCGTGGGTTTTCACTCAGACTTGCTTTTGCTCGCTACCTCTCACCACAGGCCCGTATTCGTCTGCTTGAGCGACGACGCATTGAACTCAGCGATCATCTCCGTCGTTCCTCGACACACCTCGACCGACCGACACGCTCGCTTGACACCTACGAGCGTTCTCTCGCCGAGCACGCACGAGAGGCGGTTGTAAACGATCTCGCCTGGATCGAACGCCTCATTGAACGTGAGCATGTGCTGAGCGAAATATCAACAGACGAGCATCGAGGCAACGAAATGGCGAGCGAGAGTTCCACCACCATCTCGCATGCCAACAACAAAAGCGCCGTAACTGCGCATGCAGCAGACGGTGCGAAATTTTCACATGATGGAGGCATCACGGCGTGACAAATGCAAGAAATCCAATCAAAGTCGCCATTGCGGGCGTTGGCAATTGTGCGAGCTCACTCATCCAGGGCGTCCGTTACTACGAGAACGCCGATCCCAACGAGTTTGTCCCGGGACTCATGCACGTCGTGCTCGGCGGATATCACGTCCGAGACATCGAGTTCGTCGCTGCATTTGACGTCGACGCGTCAAAGGTCGGCCTTGACCTCGACAAGGCGATCTACGCAGGCAAAAACAATACGATCAAGTTCGCAGATGTGCCTTCGCTTGGCGTTCGAGTAGAACGCGGACCGACACTTGACGGACTTGGAAAGTACTATCGCACCGTCATCGACGAGTCTCCGATCGCCCCAGTGGACATCGCCGAGGCGTTGCGCGCGGCCGAAGCTGATGTACTCGTCGCTTACCTTCCCGTCGGATCCGAGCAGGCGCAGAAGTTCTACGCCACGAAGGCAATCGAGGCGGGTGTTGCCTTTGTCAACGCAATTCCGGTATTCATCGCGAGCGACCCCGAGTGGGCTCGACGTTTCACTGATGCGGGCGTACCAATCATCGGCGACGACATTAAGAGTCAGGTCGGTGCGACGATTGTGCACCGTATGCTGGCGCGGCTGTTCGAGGACCGCGGCATGGTGCTCGACCGTACCTATCAACTCAATGTCGGCGGCAACATGGACTTCATGAACATGCTCGAACGTGAGCGTCTTGAATCCAAGAAGATCTCGAAAACCCAGGCCGTCACCAGCCAAATCGACCACGGAATAAGTGCAGGTTCGGTCCACATCGGACCCTCGGATCACGTTGCTTGGCTCGAAGACCGAAAATGGGCCTACATCCGCCTCGAGGGCCGAAACTTCGGAGATGTGCCGCTCAACCTTGAACTTAAACTCGAGGTATGGGACTCCCCCAACTCTGCGGGCGTGATCATCGATGCCGTTCGTTGTGCCAAACTTGCCCTGGACCGCAAGGTCGGAGGGCCGCTGATTGGACCCTCCGCCTATTTCATGAAGTCCCCGCCGGTGCAGTACCGCGACGAGACAGCACGCCTATTGGTCGAGGAATTCGCGGACAACGCATAGCGCGAATCTCATCAACCAGAGGTTTCGCGACTCTGATCTTCCCACCAAGCGTCGAGACGCCTCGCGACCTCTTCGTCGCCGATCAAGCCCTCTTCGAGTCTCAGCTCAAGGAGAAATGCAAGAGCACGTCCTACGTCGCGTCCTGGTTCGAGTCCGAGACGCTTCATCACCTGCTCCCCATCGAGTTCGGGACGAATCGAGTCAAGGGCCTCACGCTCGTTGAGTTCGACAAGTCGTCGTTCAAGTTCGTCCATTGCGTCAGAGAGTTCCTTGACTTTGCGCTCATTTCGCGTCGTACAGTCTGCGCGTGTCAATTCATTCAACTTTCCAAGCAGCGGTCCCGCGTCGCGCGCATAACGACGAAGCGCAGAATCGGTCCACCCCATCCGATACGTGTGGAATCGGAGATGCAGTTCGACGAGTCTGACGACTTCGTCAATGTCATCGGTTGAATAACGCAATACCGACATCCGTTTCCTCGCCATCCGAGCACCAACAACCTCATGATGATGAAATGACACGCCATTCTCGCCAAATGCTCGTGTCTTTGGCTTTCCGATGTCGTGGAAGAGCGCGGAGAGTCGGAGGAGGCGATCGGAACGAGTCCGGCATACCACTGCGATGGTATGCGCAAGGACATCTTTATGTCGGTGGATCGGGTCCTGTTCGAGTTCAAGAGCTCCTATCTCCGGGAGAAACTCTCCACCGAGCCCAGTCTTAACAATGAACCACAGCGCCTTCTCCGGGTTCGGAAGGACGATGATCTTGTCAAGCTCGTCGCGAATACGCTCCGCGGAGACAATTGCAAGACGTCCATGAAGGCGCTTCACTGCATCGATCAACGCCGCATCGGGCTCAAGGTCGTATCCCGCGTGAAAACGCGCCGCCCTCAACATGCGCAAAGGGTCGTCACGGAATGACTCGAGGGGATTGCGAGGTGTGCGAAGACGGCGGTTCCCGAGATCGGCAATGCCGTCGAACGGATCGAAAAGTTCTAGCGTGGGGATCTTCAATGCCATCGCATTCACGGTGAAGTCACGCCGCGAAAGATCAACGACAATGTCATGCCCGAAAGCGACATCGGGTTTTCGCGAATCAAGTTCATACGATTCGGCGCGGTGCGTCGTAATCTCGTAGCGCCTTCCGCGTGAGAAAAATCCGATAGTCCCGAACCGTTTCCCCTGAGTCCAGAGAGAATCCGAGATCGAACGGATGATCGACTCGATCTCGTCAGGCGTCGCGTCAGTCGTCATATCTATGTCAACTCGGTCAGCTTCACCGGATCCATCCGATGTATCGAAACCATCTCCCGGGCGTCCGGCAATCGCGTCCCGCACCGTTCCTCCGACGAGATACAGCGAGCGATTCGCGTCGACGAAACGCTCGGCAACCTCTTTCGTTTCATCGATCATCGGCAGGAGACGTTCGGGAACCATCCCCTAACGGTAGTAGGCGACGCCTCGCACACAGTCGGGCAGCCGATGGCACATCTTTTCCCGGGGGTCCTTCACGAGTTGAAGATTCGCTCCTGGAGTTGGCGAGCACGGTCAACGATGCGTCCAGCCTCGCCGGTCGCCCCACGGAGCCCATCGGAGCCAGAACCACTCACCGTTTCCGTCTCGAACGTGCTCGCACCAAGGACTGCGAGCGTCGCCATTACGCTGCGCTCAAGCGCGAGAGGGTGATAGCCGCCTTCGAGGAAGAATATCCGCCGCCCTGGAATGGAGAGATCCATCAATTTCTGGGTCATCACGGCATAATCTCCGGCCGTCAATCCGAGATCCGTCAGTGGATCCTCGCGATGCGCGTCGAACCCCGCCGATACCAGCAGCCAAGTCGGACCAAAGCGCTCACAGGCAGGAATGACCACCTCGTCGAAGGCGAGCGAGTAGGCGTCTCCTGTCGTTTTCGCGGGAAACGGAAGATTTATCGTGCATCCGCTCGCCCCTGCCTCGCCAACCTCAGAGAGCTCACCAGAACCCGGGTATAGCGGGTACTGATGCATCGAGATATACAACACTCTCGGATCGGAGTAGAACGCTGCCTGTGTGCCGTTTCCATGATGGGCGTCGATATCCACGATGACGACCCGCTCTCCCTCTCGAACAAGCGCAGCTGCGGTAATCGCGATGTTATTCAACAGACAAAAACCCATCGCTCGTTCGGAGAGCGCGTGATGGCCGGGCGGACGGAGCGCGAGAAAGGCGGCACTTGCCTCACCGGCCCGGAGTCGTGATACGGCGTCGATACCAGCGCCCGCACCGTGGTTCGCGGCCTGATACGAGGCAGGTGTCACTGCGGTGTCGGGATCGAGCCGCCCGCCGCCTTCGCGGCAGAACTTTTCGAGTTCGTGAATGTAGCGCTGTGTGTGGACGCGTTCGATCTCCTCGGCGCTCGCCGCTCTTGGCGCGAAGGTGACGAGGAGGTCGCCGAGGCCCGCGGACTCGGCACCACGCACGACTGCCCGCAGGCGTTCAGGCGATTCAGGATGACCAACGCCAGCCTCGTGGGCGAACGAGGCCTCATGGACTCCGAGCAAGACCTTCACGGTTTCACGTTAGTGCGCGCTAGGACGTCATCTCCCTCTTCAAAGACAACAGTAGGCTCGAGCGAATTAGCTACAAACACGCCAGCGGGGCCGTCACGCGTCGCCCGTTTCGAACCCTACGCCGACATCTCGTTGCGCCAATTGGCTTGGGCGCTCTCGTTCTCGCGCTGTTCGGGACAGCTGTGCCGACGTTCGCGGGTGCCTCCACGCTCAGCTCGTCAATCGATCTCACCTCACAGAGCAACTGGGTAGGTCAACGACAGGGTCTCAGCATTTCGTTGTCGATCACCGCTCCCTTCCCGAGCAGCGACCTTGTGCTCCGTGTCGCGCTTTATCCACGTCTGTTGAGTCGATACGCATTTGAGCACTCTCCATTCGAGAGCGCTCCAACCGAAACGCTCAATAACATCTTGATCAGCCCAATCAATACGGTGGGAACAACAGTTGCACTCAACTCCACGATTCAATTTCGGGTGATCACCACGACTGGACTCTCGGGAGGACCATCTTCCGCGCGGCCTCTGCACATCGACTGCCTCTCGTCAACCTGCAATGGCAACTACCCGTTGACGCTCACCCTTGTCAATCGAAAAACGGGTGAACAACTCACCTCACTCGAGACAACCCTGACCTATATCGGACTGGTCGGGACAACCCAACAACTGAACGTTGCGGTCGCTCTGCCACTCGATGTCTCTGGTTCGCCGACCACAAACACCTCGATGACGCCAGCTCAGACCAACACAATCGACGGTATTGCGCACGCAATACTTGCGTACCCCTCAACCGCAATCTCGCTCGAACCGTTTGGTCGAATGCTCTCTGGACTCGCGCAGGAGGCGAATACAGCTGGACCCGGTTCGTCGGCGGCGCGTGACGCTCTCAGCGTGCTCACACGTCTCACAAAAAGGACGCGAACGACGGAATTTATCCGCGAGCCCTACGCGCCAATCGACCTCAACGCGCTCGTCCAGGGAACTAGCAAGAAGACAGCCCTGCACGAATACTCCGCACAGATCAACGCTGGAATAGGAGTGACAGCCAAAGCACTGCACGTCTCGTTCAAATCGACGATATATCTATCACCGGTGGCCCTAGAACCGGCATCGATCCAGATCGTGAACGCGCTCGGTGCCTGTCGGATCGCCCTTCCACCTTCAAACATCGCGCTGAACAACAGGTCACAGAGCATCCTCGCGCCGTTCATCTTGACCAATGCCGGACCCTCATGTTCTTCTCGGGCCGCGTTCGGAGCCTCGGTTGATCCCGGACTGTCTTTCGTCGCCTCGCTTGAAACAAACACTCCACAACTCGCCGCGCACCAACTTCTCGCCGACCTCGCTCAAACGTATTTCGAGAATCCGAATACGGCGCAGGTTCGCGGCGTCATCGTTGCACCGACCAGCTGGGATTCAAATTCCGAATTTGTCAACACCCTGCTCGGAGGTCTGCGCGTCAATCCCATCCTGAAATCAGTCACGGTCAGCACGTTTTTTCGCAAGATCGCAATCGGAGCGGACCACGGACCCACGGCAGGGATCATCGAAAGCGTCGATGGCACTGTCCCGATTTCCTCTGCTGCCCTCGCACACGCCTATAGAGGGCTCGACACGATCGCGCTCCTCACCCCAACCGATCATGCGCTAATCGCACAACTCACGGACGAGATCTTCAATGGCGAGAGTCTGGATCTGACAACACACCAGCGAGGGCTCCTTTTCCACACTCCGGCTATCGCGATATCAGACATTGCCTCGTCTCTTCACCTCTCTGGAACGTCGCACGTCACGTTGACCGCAGCAAAGGGAAAGATTCCGATCACGATCCATTACACCGGACCCGTACTGCCGGTTCATGTTGATCTCTTGATCAGTAGTTCGAAGATCAGCTTTCCTCCCGCTGAGGCACACCAGGGACTGATCCTGTCCCTTCGCGACACCAACAAGGTGCTAAGAGTCAGTACGCGTACCTCAGGGCTCTACACCTTCGAGCTCGAACTGTTGGTCCCCCACCAGAAGACGGTGCTTTTTGGACCAGTGGTCTTCACGATCACCTCAACAGCTGCTTCCGGTGTTGCAATTGCACTCAGCATCGGAGCACTAGCGGTGCTCTTCTTGTGGTGGTCTCGCTCAATTTTGCGCCACCGACGTGCGAAAATTGCCACAGACGCTGCTCAAACGGGAGAGACCGGACCAACACCTACATGACACCTCCGACGTCAGGCGAAAGTGCGGGAGCGCCGTCGATAGAACGCTCCCGGCAGCGTCAGCTCGGGCGCGCGACAGCCCTGTCGGCAGGTGGCACCATCATTTCGCGGGCCTCAGGATTGATCAGACTGGTCGTGATCGCCTACGCGCTTGGATCTTCAAGCCTCGCAGACGCGTTCAACCTCTCCAACAACACTCCAAACATGATCCATGACCTTGTCCTTGGCGGCGTGCTCTCGGCAACATTTGTCCCCGTATTTGTCGAGCGTCTTACCCGGGCTACCCGCAACGAAGCAACAGATTCGATTTCCGCGGTCCTGACGGTATCTGGCGTGATGCTGGTCGTTGCAACGATTGCCTTCGTACTCCTTGCGCCGGCGATCATCGACCTCTACACCTTTGGCCTGAAAGATATCGCGGAGCGCGCGATCGCGGTAGAGCTGTTGCGATTCTTCGCGCCACAGTTACTCTTTTACGGAGCGATCAGCTTGATGACGGCAGTACTTGCAACGCAGGATCGTTTTGCAGCAGCTGGCATCGTACCGGTCATCAACAACGTTGTGGGCATCATCGTTCTGGTGAGTTTCGCCGCGCTCGCGCACACCGCGAATGCCGCTACCGCTTCATCGCATCAAGGTTTCATTTTACTCCTTGGAATTGGCACCACGCTCGCGGTCGGCCTCCAGGCAATCGCACTTTTGCCAGCGCTAAAACGTTGTGGGGTCCGTTTGCGCTTTCGGTTTCATCTACAAGATCCCGCCATCGCGATGATTTTGAACATGTCTGGTTGGACGTTCGCGTTCGTCGTCGCGAATCAGATCGCGGTGTTCGTCATCATGGCGCTCGCCACACATCTCGGCACGGTAAGTGTCTATACCTACGCGTTCACGTTCTTCCAGTTTCCCTTTGCCATAGCGGCCACATCGATCATTGCCGTGGCCACTCCCCAGATCGCCCTCGCCTACACCAACAGAGACACGGTGCTTGTCGGAGCGCACTTTGGCAAGGCGACGGCCCAAGTGCTCACGGTGATCCTGCCGGCAATGGTCGGTTACCTCCTACTGGCGCGACCCGCGATGACCCTTGTCCTCCAACATGGAAACCTGGGCGCCTCTGGCGCGCAACTCACCGGCGCGGTACTCATCCTCTTCGCGCTCGGCCTGCCAGGGTTCTGCGTGTTCTTCCTCGCGACGCGAACTTTCCAGGCGATGCGCGACACTCGGACGACCTTCGCGCTCTATCTCTTCGAAAACGCACTCAACATCGCGATTGCGATAGCGCTCTTCCGCCGGTTTGGGGTGCAGGGACTCGCGCTCTCTTACTCCATCGCATACACACTCAGCGCAGTCGGAGCCGTCTATGTGCTTCGCGGGCGTCTCGGCTCGATCGGCGGGCGGTCCGTCGTCCGATCCTCGCTCCGCGCGCTCGTGCTGAGTCTCTTGATGGCCCTTGTTGTAGCACTCGTTGTCGCCGTAATCGGCTCGGGGACGGGCATCTCTGGATGGTTACGACTCGTGGCCGCCATCGGCGCGGGAATTAGCACCTATGTTTTTGGAGCAGGTATCGCAGGCGTGCTTGCAGGAAGGCGGTCTCGCCAGCGCAAACGATCCGCGAGGCGCCAGATCATCGTACCGATTTCGAACGATCAGAAGGGGGAGGAACTTGAGAATCGGAGTCGTAACAGACAGCTCAAGCGACTTACCCCAGTCCGTATTCGAACGAGAGGACGTCATTTCCGTTCCCCTCGACGTCCGTCTCGGAGATAACAACCCGGACTTTCTCCGCACGCTTGATGGAGATGCTTTCTGGACTCTCGTCAGTGCATCCAGCGATCTCCCGACGACTGCAGCTCCCTCGCCCGGAGCGTTCCGCGATGCATTCACTGCACTGCACTCGGCAGGTTGCGAAGAGGTCGTCTGCATCACGATTTCGTCGGGGCTCTCGGCGACCTTTCAATCTGCAGGTGTCGGCGCATCAATGTGTGAATTTCGCGTCGGAGTTGTCGATTCTTTGAACGCAACCTTGGGTCAGGGGCTCCTTGTTCTGGACGCTCTCGATTCTCGTAACGGTTTCGAGAACGCAGACGCTCTCGTTGCCCACCTCAATGAGGCGCGCACACGGATCATGACCTTCGGCACACTTGACACGCTCGACAATCTCAGGCGGGGCGGTCGCATCGGCTCCGCTCAAGCATTTTTTGGTTCTCTCTTGTCGATCAAACCAATTGTCGAGGTGCGCGGAGGAAAGGTCGAGGGTCTCGCAAAACAACGCACGCGCCGCCGTTCACTCTCCTATCTCGCCGAGCGCGTGCGCGAGGCGGGACCATTGGAACGCCTCGCCGTCGTCCACGCGCTGGCAAAGGATGTGATGGACTTCATCGAACTACTCAAGGAGATCGAAACCTGCGAGCCGCTCATCATCTCGACCATGGGACCCGTCATCGGGGCACATACCGGAATTGGCACCATCGGCGTTGCCCTTGAAAGACAAGAGGGCGAGATCCGCTGAGGTGTCACAACGCACCGCAGAATTGTCTAACCTCGTCTTGTGGCACAAAACACTGAGAGCGGGGATCCAATCGAAAGTCTGAGTAACCAGCTCACGGGATGGACGCACCAATTCATCGATACCTTCAGCAGCCGGACAGTCCGGCCACTGATGATCGGCGTGCGCGGAATCACCGTTGGGCTGTTTATCACGACGGTCGCCCTCGCCGCTCTCGTTGCGGGAAGTATCGGTCTCGCCAGACTGTTTAATGTCTCGGTCTTCCATGGTCGAGTTTGGGCTACTGACCTGCTCTTTGGCGTGATCTTTTTGATCATCGGGCTTTTCTTGGTGCGTCGAGCAAACCCGAAGGGAGGATCTGGTGAGCGCCACTGAGACCGAGGTGCAAGAGGTCATCATCATCGGCTCTGGCCCTGCAGGTCTCACCGCTGCGATCTACACTGCGCGAGCCGACCTTCGCCCACTCGTCCTCGAGGGGGAGCCGTCCTCTACCTCTGATCAGCCCGGCGGTCAACTCATGCTCACGACCGAGGTCGAGAACTTTCCCGGTTTTGCCGAGGGCATCATGGGTCCCGAATTGATGAACAGCTTCCGTCAACAAGCGCAACGCTTCGGTGCACAGATCGAGACCGTCAAGGCAAGCAGGGTGGACCTGTCTACTGCTCCTTTCGGTGTCTGGGTCGGAGATTATTCAATAAAGGATCCGACCTATCGCGCGCGTTCACTGATCATCGCGTCGGGAGCACGTTCGCTCATGCTCAATGTTCCTGGCGAGGCAAAGCTTTTAGGACATGGCGTTTCGACCTGTGCGACATGCGACGGATTTTTCTTTCGGGGCCAGCCAATCGTGGTCATCGGCGGTGGGGACTCCGCCCTCGAGGAGGCGCTGTTCCTTGCGAAGTTTGCGAGTTCGGTAACGATCATCCATCGTCGTGAGGAGCTACGCGCCTCGAAGATCATGCAAGATCGGGCACGCGCTCATGAAAAGATCTCCTTCCGGTGGAACAGTGTCGTCACCGAGGTCCTTGGCGACGAGAAAGTTCGTGCCGTCGTTCTCAAGGACACGGTCACCGGAGAGATTTCGGAGCTTGCGGTCGACGGCTGCTTCGTTGCGATTGGTCACCTCCCCAATACCGCCCTCTTTGCCGAACAGCTCAAGCTTGACGAGATGGGATATCTCATCACCCACGACGGCACGCACACGAACATCCCAGGAGTGTTCGCCTGCGGGGACGTCCAGGACCCAAAGTATCGCCAGGCGATTACCGCCGCCGGGTCGGGGTGCATGGCTGCGCTCGATGTCGAGCATTTTCTCGAGGGTGCAACGGATTAAGGTATTCGATCTCCTAGGGTAGGAGAGGGCCTTTTTCGTCAATACGGGAATGCCAAACCCACATTCGGCGTTGGTACTACTGTCCAGCTTTTCGCGGGCAGTCAGCTAAGGAGATAACGTGTCACAGTCAACAATCACCGTCACAGACAACACATTTGATGAGCAGGTAAAGACCTCGAGCACTCCGGTTCTTGTGGACTTCTGGGCCGAATGGTGTGGACCGTGCAAGATGGTTGCACCAATCCTCGACGAGATCGCGAATGAAAAGGCGGGAACGGTCAAAATCGCAAAACTCAACGTCGACGACAACATACGTACCGCCCAGCGATTCGAGGTCATGAGCATCCCGACAATGATCCTGTTCAAAGACGGTGAGGCGGTCATGCGCATCGTTGGAGCAAAGTCAAAGTCTGCGCTGCTCGCTGATATCGAGGCGCACCTCTAGGGAGTCGACAGGTTCGTGAGGCACTCGCGGGCGAAATGTCATCTGAACAACGCAACGTGCCGACCCTCAACGATTTGCCATTACCGCTCACCCGGGGAGTTACTGGCGATGCCGTGCTTGACCTGCAGTTTCGTCTCGCCGAGGTGGACCTTCCCTGCTCGGATTCGCCAGGAATCTTCGGAACCTCGACAGAGTCAGCGCTGCGTGAGTTCCAACGGCGGCGCCTCATCGAGTCCACCGGAATCTGTGATCAACGCACCTGGTTGGCACTTGTCGAAGCGGGCTATCAGCTCGGTGATCGACTTTTGTATCAACGCGATCCGATGCTGCGCGGCGATGATGTCGGAGATCTACAGCGGCGCCTGAGCATTCTCGGCTTTGATCCCGGACGCATCGATGGAATTTTTGGAAGAGATACGGCCGAGGCGCTCAAGGACTTCCAAAGAAATGCAGGACTTCCGATCGACGGGATGTGTGGGCAGCGCACGCTGGCAGATCTCATCCGAGTCCAGACCCCAGAGGGTGCTGTCGATCTCGTCTCCCCGCTTCGTGAACGCCTTTCGATGCGTGAGACCGGAAACCGGACACTCGCAGAACGCGAATTCGCGGTCGGAGAGCCGGGAGGGTTCGCGCCGGGCGTCGTCGCAATCTGCCGCAACCTGCGACTCGCCGGAGCGCGCGCGCTCGAGTTTCATGATCCAAGTCCCTCGCGCCAAGCCGTCGCTGCAAATACCGCAGGCGCGGATTGCTTTGTCTCGATTCGAATCGCGCCCGAACGCACAAGCTGTACGACCGCGTTCTATTCAGGCTTTCATTACGAATCCGTTACAAGCCGTCAGCTGGCGGAGATCATCCAGCAGCGCCTTCCGGCAACACTCGGCCTCGAGAACGGGGGCACCTGTGGTATGGCCCTACCGATCCTTCGCGAGACGCGGATGCCGGCGATCGAAATTCAGCTCGGCTCTCCAACCCTCGTCGTTCAGCAGACCGTAGCGTTAGCGCGTGTTGTAGTGGCGTCGCTCGGAGCATGGGTTGAACTCAACTTCAGCTAGACAATCCCCAACCTCATCCACAGGTTGGGGATAACGCTGGAGTTGCACTTGAGATAGAGCGGACACCGAAAAAGCACCCTTGGAGGCCCATCCCTCAACCGTGCAGCCGCATCCGAGACCCCACCCACGGAGCGTTAGTCCGAACTTACGGCGCTGAAATAAAGAGAACCCCCAGTTGATCAGGGGATTCTTCGTAGGCCTCGCCGGTTGTTCTGTCTACATCGGCCCGAGTTTGGTCGGGATCGGGGCACCGATGAGATCGAAGG
>Ga0307373_10001299_pt1 | contig 46821 bp, 42 predicted proteins | sample OX2MG_FD_202534 | JGI IMG/M metagenome (GOLD analysis project Ga0307373, IMG submission 202534) | Soil microbial communities from Risofladan, Vaasa, Finland - OX-2 | ecosystem: Environmental > Terrestrial > Soil > Coastal area > Acid sulfate soil | place: Finland: Risofladan, Vaasa | collected...
CTCGCCGTATTCCTCGTTGGAGGTTCACGACACGGCATGCAGCGGTGTGCCATTCTTGTCCTTGGGTATCCTTGGTGGTCACCGGATTGACGGACTGGAGACGCCGACGGAATACCCGCTGGGGCACCTCGTGGCGGGGTGGGGATCCGGCGTTCAGTGCCAGGGGGAGGATCGAGATGACCGGTGACGCCGACCTCGCGGCGGTCTTTTCCGGACCGGTATCTGTGAAAGATTTCGCGGACACGGAGAGGTGATCGTTTTCCGCTCCAAAGGGCGGCCTGTCCTCGTTCTGGTGTTCCTGACGATGGTCGCTTCAGGCTGTGGGTCCAATGCGGGCTCCCCCACTTCCGGACCGGCACTGATCTCTTCGGGCCAACTTCCCCGATCCGCCGTCCTCGTCGGTGGAGCTTCCGGCAAGAATGCGACTGGCACCACCATTCCGTTGGCCAAGCAGGATCCCACCACTGCGCTGTTCACCGCGATTGGAGCATTTCAATCCTGCCTGAAAGGCTTGGGGGTCACGTTTGCGGGTGCACCTACTGCCGGTAATCCGAATTCACCCACGAACAACCCGTCGTATATCAAGAGCTTGACGACCTGTGCAGCTCAAAGCAACATTCTTCAAGCCCTTAAGGCCGAGCAGACGGCGCAAGCCGATTTGACCCCGAAGCAGATCGCCAAAGAGAACAAGGTGTATGTCAAATGGCGCGCCTGCATGATTTCTCGCGGCTGGGGTGTGCCCAAGCCGACTCCGAATGCACAGGGTGCGCTCTTCTCATTCGGTACATCGGGAGGGGGTGCGCAGTTAACCCCGCCACCGGGTCAGAGCATTTCGTCCAGCCCGGATATCCAAGCCTGCGTAGAGCTGGCGCAGAAAGGAAAGACCTGATGAAGACCCAAGGGACCTGACGATGCCGCCAAAGAAGCTGATGAAGTCGCGCCGCGCGAAGATTTTGGCCGTCGCGGTCGTTGCCATCGTCCTCGCTGGTGGCATCGTGATCTACACCCAAACCGGAGGGAGCTCGTCCACCAACAACCGCGAGGTCGTCATTTTGAACACGGTGCAACGGCGGACCCTGCAGTCCACCGTGGCCTTGAGCGGCACTCTCGCTCGCAAAGACATCCGCAACGTCACGGCAGCAACACAAGGACTCGTCAGCGCCGTGTATTCCACGGACAACTCGACGGCGCAATCCGGCCAGCCCCTGTTCGCACTGGACGGTCGTGACGCCATCGCCGAAGGCGGTCTGGTGCCGTTCTTCCGCGCACTCGCTCCTGGCGACGAGGGGAACGATGTCCTTCAACTCAAGCAGATACTCCTAGCAGCGGGTGACGATCCGGGGCCCATGACACCGCTGTTCACTGAACAGACGCAATTCGCTCTGGCCCAGTGGCAGGCACAGCACAAATACCCGAATTCCGCTCCCGCCAGCCCTCAGTCCGTCACAGTGGCGCTGCAACAAGGACCCGGGTACGCCTTGGGCAACGATGTCTCCGCCGGCCTGATCATTGGTCCGCCAACGGCGCAGACGGCGGCGGCGCATCCGACGGGTATCAGCCATGCCTCTCTGATGGACATGCGTTCCGTCGTCAACTCCACCACCACTCCGGTCATCACGATCCAGTCGGTGGACGATGTCGTCTCGCAGGGCATGGCAGCCACCTTCGTGGTGACCGCATCCGCGACTTCGTACAACAACATCACCGTCAATTTGGACTCAGGCGGGACCGCGGGGAGTTCGGATATCGTCACCCCTCCCACCTCGATAATTTTGCCCGCGGGCCAATCCTCCACAACATTCTCGGTGCAGACCCGTGTCAACACGCTGATCGAACAGGATCCCACGGTCGTGATGTCGATCGCCACAGGGTCTGAATACGTGGTCGGCACACCAGCGTCGGCGCAGACGACCATTAAGAACAACAACGTGCCGACGCTTCAAATTGCCGGCGGGACAACGGTCTCACCGGGCGGCGACACAACGCTGACGATTACGGCGAATGAGGCTCCGTTGCAAGACACCCAGATTGAGCTGAATATCTCCGGGAGCGCACTCCAGGGGACGGACTATGACCCCGTAATTCCCGTCGCGACCCTGACCGCCGGGAGTACGGCTACGAGCGTCACCATCGACACGCTTGACGACAAGGTCATTCAACCCGACAGATACATCGTGGTGTCCATCGCCCCGTCTTCGGATTACAGCGTCGGGGTACAGAGTTCCACCGTGGTCACGTTGAGTGGCAGTAATGCCGTTCCGATCGTCACACTCAGTTCGGCGACCGCCTACATGCAAAAGGGACAGCCCTATGATGTGGTCATCAGCCTGAGCCAGGCAGTCAGCACCCCGTTGACGATCGAGCTGACATACGGCGGAAGCGCAGCCCCGGGAGTCGACTACACGCGGCCCGGAGGGACCGTCGTGGTCCCGGCTGATGCGACATCCACCTCGGTCACGATTCCCACCATCAGCGACAATGTGGTCGAGTCGAACCGAACGCTCAGCGTTACCCTCGCCCCCAGCTCTTCGTACCAAGTCGGAAGCCAGAACACCGTTTCGGTCACCATGGCGTCGTCGGTGGTTCCGAAACTCTCCATTTCGGTCAATACCGCCTCCATCGCCCAGGGTGAGGCCGCATCATTCATCATCACCGCCGACCAACCTGTCGTCACGAACACATCAGTGAACTTCTCGGTGCAGGGCACGGCGCAGGCCGGCCAGGATTATGAGCCGCTCGTCGGGGCCGCTCTTCTCCAAGCTGGTCAGTCACAGGTCACTGTAACGCTGCAATCGCTCCGAAATGATGTGGCGTTCGACCCGACCGACATGATCGTGGGTCAGTGGCCGACCCACGTTGGCCAGGTCTTCGTCAAGGCCGGTGCCACGGTGACGCCGGGTGAGGCCATCCTGTCGCTCACCGAGCCCGATCTCACGGTCACCCTCCAGGCGTCTGCCGCCAACAGAACGCTGCTCAAAGTTGGGCAGTCCTGCACAGTCCAGATTTCCGGAGCGCTGACATCGGAGTCGGGGACGATCACAGAGCTGGACTCTTCCCCGACCGACATCGCTTCCTCCACTCCCGGTGGATCGTCGTCGCAGGTCTACGAGGGCAGGATCGAGGTTCCCAACCTGACCGGTGCCGACGGTTCGGTGGTGTCGATCACCGTGGTGGATCAACAGGTCAAGAACGCTTTGACCGTCCCGATCGCTGCGGTAAAGCAAAACGGTGTCGGGGAGGATGTGGTTCGGGTCATCGATCGAGGTACCGGCAAGATCACTACGGTTCGGGTCACGACGGGACTCACGGAGGGTTCGTACATCCAGGTCAAAAGTGGCCTGAGCAACGATGAGACGGTCGTCGTCGAAGTGGATCAGCCACAGTGAGGCAGAATGATTCGTCCGATCTTGAATCGCCGACTGCGCAATTCCCGACGATTCGCCCTGCTACGGTCCAACCGCTCCTCGAACTGGAGGGCGTCTCGCGGGTCTACGGCGATGAGGTTGAGGTGTTCGCCCTGCGCGAGGTGTCGTTACGGATCATGCCCGGCGAGTTCATGTCCATCGTCGGCCCGTCCGGCTCCGGCAAGTCGACGATGCTGGGCCTACTGGGCCTTCTCGATCTCCCGACCACCGGCATCGTACGGATCACTGGGCACGACGTCAGTGCTCTGGATGATCCTCAACGCTCCAGGCTCCGTGGTGATGTCATCGGATTCGTGTTCCAGCAGTTTCACCTAATTCCCCACCTGAGTGCATTGGGCAACGTCGAGACGGCTCTCCTCTATCGGGATATTCGGCCGAAGGACCGCCGTGAACGTGCGTTTGACGCCCTCGATCGGCTCGGGCTGGCGGCGCGCGCCGATCACCGTCCCGTTCAAATGTCGGGAGGAGAGCAACAACGTGTGGCGTTGGCCCGGGCCATCGTGACCGATCCGATGATGATCCTGGCGGACGAGCCCACCGGCGCGCTCGATTCGGCTAATGCCGCGCACGTTCTCGAGATCTTCGCTGGGCTCGGGACTCCCGAGCGCGCTGTGGTCGTGGTCACCCACGATCTCGCCGTCGCGGCGACGGCGCACCGCAAGGTGTCGATGCGCGACGGCCGTATCGTCGCCGACGAAAGCCGGGCCGCATGAGCAAGGCGCGCGACTTGATAGGCGTTGCCTGGACGGGTCTCATGGCGCGCAAGGTTCGGACGTTCATGATCCTGCTCGGTCCGATGATCGGTGTCGCCTCGATGTTGGGCGCCGTTGGTTTGACCGAGAGCGCCAAAGGCGCTCTACAGGTACAACTGGCGAAACTCGGAACAAATCTGATCATCGCCCAGGCTGGCGGATCATTCGGATCGCAGAATCCGACCCTGCCAGGAGACGCCGTAAGCCGCGTCGATGCCGTGTCGTCAGTGATCAGCGCCGCGGCAACGACCAACCTTTCGGGCGTGGTGTCGCTTCCCGTCCTGGGAGCCGCCGATTATTACACCGCGTTTCCCGTGCCCGTACGCGCCGCCGATGACAATCTGCCGTCGGTGCTGCAGGTTCCAATACTCGATGGGCGTTGGTTGGATCGGGCCGACAGTCGGCTCCATCTTCTCTCGGTCGTCCTGGGAAGCGGGATTGCCAAACAGTATGGGTATCTTCCAGGTGAGATACGCACAATTCGGCTGAATAACACCAACTTCGGCGTGGTTGGGGTACTCGGACCAGTTCCGCTCGACCCAACTCTCGACAACGCCGCGTTCGTCCCTCAGTGGGCGGCACGACACTATTTCGGCACCAATGGTCAGCCCAACGAGCTGTACGTCCGTACAAAGAGTGGGACTACCGAAGCGACGGCAGCAGACCTCCCTACGGCCATCAGCCTGGGCGGACCCGATCAGGTCTCGACGCAGGTTCCCAGCAACGTCCTCGCTGCACAAGCACAGGCCAATAAGACGCTGCAGAAGGTGGCCCTGCTGGCCGGGTTACTCGTCCTGACCGTGGGGGGACTCGGAATCGCCAATGTGATGTCAATCTCCGTGATCCAACGGTCGGCCGAAATCGGAATACGCCGAGCCGTCGGCCACAGTCGTTCAAAGATCGCCACGCAGTTCCTCCTCGAGTCGCTGTTCGTAGGACTGCTGGGTGGAGCCATAGGCGTTCTGATCGGGATAGGTGCGGTCTACCTCGTCTCGTCCGTCGAACACTGGGTCGTCGAAATTGGGTACGGCCAGATTCCCATCTGGATGGGGCTGGCGCTTCTCGTGGCCGTGATCGCCGGCCTCTACCCGTCCATCAAGGCAGCTCGGCTAGAGCCACTGGAGACGTTGCGCCTCGGCTAAGCGCTGAGCCAGTCGCTCTGCCACATGGCGAGCTACGTGACTGACTGTTGCCGAGCGACTGCGCAACTCGGCTCTCCCCGGCAACCGGTGCGGGGACCGGGCAGACTGATGTGCGTGACCAACGACGAGTGGATCTCGGCCCTCGGCAGGTACGCCGGTGCACGCGGCCGCAGGTCAGGACCATCACGTCGTCTCTGCCCTGGGGGCGTGGACGTTGGTGGCACTGTGCGCTCCCCTGGCTGATCGCTCGGGCCGTAGCGAACTGGCAGACGAGCTGGGCGCCGACCCGGTGGAGGCGGCGCAATTCGCCGCAGCCTTGCTGGCAGAGCCCCATCCGTTGGTGGCGGCCGGGGCCGGGGTGTGGATTGCGCCCGCGGTCACGACCCCCGCCCTGGAGCAGTGGCGGGACGGCCTGCCCGCCGGGGTGACCACCGGCGACATCCCCACACAGGAGTCTCTCGACGCCTGGGCCGAGACCCGCACGCTCGGGCTCATCACGCACTTCCCCTTCCCGGTCACTCCGGATCTGATCTGCCTCCTCGCTACCGCTCTGGCCTCGAAGGTCTCCTGGGAGGTGCCCTTCGAGGTGGTCGACGCGGCTGAGTTGGCCCCCAGCCCGTGGACCGCGGGGGTGCAGCGGGTCCTCCGGTCACCGCGCCGCGATCCCCGCCACCGCCAGTACATCGCCGAGACCGACCGGGCGGCACCGTCGGCGTCCACCTCACCGGTGCCCGGGGCGGGCTTCTGGTCGGCTCGGTCATTGCGGTCGACCGGGACGTGCCAGCAGAAGACGTGCTGTCGGTAGCCCAGACGATCGTCACCCTCGAGGCCAGAGCCCCCCGGGGCGTGGCTACCTGCTCGCTCTTCGATCTGCCGCTCGGCGGGGGGATCATCTGGACCATCACCGAGCACGAGGTCGAGACCAAATCCCCTGAGGGTCGTGAGGAGGAGGTCATGTCGGTCCTTCCCGCATGGTCGGCGGATTCGACCATCGATCTCGATCGCGAGGCCCTTGGTTTCCCGGCCTCGGCGCGGGCCATCATGCAGGCTCTCGGCCTGACGAACCTCACTTACGCGGCCAAGCAGTCCGCTGTCGCCCGGTACGACGCCGTCGGCTTCGAGGCGGCCGCCATCACCGTTCTCGCCCTCTCCGTCTCCGCCCCCCAACTTCGGCCGGGCCACCGGCGCGAAGCCACTCTCCGTTTCGGCCATCCCTTCGCCGTCGTCGCCGTGGCCTACGAGGACCAGCGGATCCCCACGCACGACAGCATGCAGAGCCCCTGGCACGGGTTGCCGGTCTTCCCCGCGTGGGTCAGTGACGCAACGGACGCAGAATCAACGCACGTGCCACAGCCGCCCTAGTGGCTGTCGCATATCTGGGCTGCCCGCATGCCGCCCCTCTTTGAGGGTCGCCGCCATTCCCCAGCTACAGCTTCGGCAAGATGGCGTTCGCGAGCTGCTCCTCCTTGGCCAACGATGGTGGAGCCCCAAAGGGCACGACAGCGACGCGGAGGTAGTAGTCGCCCTTGAGGACGCTCAGCGAGGCGTAACCGTCGTAATATGCTTGATCGCCGTAGCCACTGATGGGCTGAGATCGCACCTCGGGCAAGGACTTGTAATTGTTGTACCAGGTCAGGGCGTCGGATCCCTTGACCACGACCACCCGGACGGAGTCGGGTTGCCCCACGTTTGGTGTCGTGGGGGTGGGTGCCGACGGTCCGTAGAAGACGCAGGCGAGGCCACCTTCGACGGTCGCATTGCCGAGCACCCCCGACGTCACGGAAGATCCGATCGCGCTCGCGGCCTCGGCCTGGGTGACGACCGAGCAGGAGTTGAAATTGGCAGTAGAGGCCGTAGTGGTCGTGGTTGACTTATTCGCCGTTTTGTGGTGCTTGGCCTTCTTGTGCTTTGTCTTGGCGTGATGAGTCGGTTTCTTGCCGGCCGATGCAGCCGTCACCGGGGCCAGCACCATTGCCAGTGCAATGCCAAGTGCGCAGGCACGAGCAATAACGTGGTTCCTCCTCATAGGACCCACCTCCAGATTGTCCGTCGTGGGACGACACACATGCTAGTTCGCCGGCGCGAATTTCTGCGCTTCCCAACTGTTCTGCCGACCCCTGGCGTCACCCAACCCGCTTTTCATCCGTGCACGCTCCACCAACGAGCCTCGCGCTCTATGGAGCCATCGCAGTACAGTCACCGACCATGGGATCGCTGGAGGGGAAGGTCGCCCTCATCACGGGCGCAGCACGGGGGCAGGGCAGGTCGCACGCGCTGGCATTGGCGGCCGAAGGAGCCGACATCGTGGCGTGGGACTTACCCCGGTCGATGTCATCCCTCACTTACCCGCTGGCCACGCAGGAGGATCTCGACCTCACGGCCAAGCTGGTGGCCGAGAGGGGGCGCCGATGCCTGTCTCTGTCGGTCGATGTGAGCGACTCCAGCCAGGTGAACGCAGGCGTCGAGCGAACGCTGGATCAGTTCGGGCGGCTCGACATAGCGCTGGCCAATGCCGGCATCGTCACCATTGGCCCACTGGTCGGTGTCACCGACGAAGCATGGGATGAGATGGTCGCGACCAACCTCACCGGGGTCTTCACCACGCTCCGGGCCGTGGTGCCACCCATGCTGCGGCAGCGTTGGGGCCGGATAGTGGTCACCGCGTCCATGGGTGGCCGCATGGGCATCAAGGGCCAGTCCGCCTACAACGCCACCAAGTGGGGCGTTATCGGCCTGGCCAAGTCTCTGGCCCTTGAGGTTGCAAACGACGGGATCACCGTCAACATCGTGTGCCCTTGCACGGTGCGCACACCCATGGTGCAGCCCGATCCAGACCGCGCGGTACCCGAAGAATCCGTTCGGCAGTTGACCCGCGGCAACCCGATCGCCAGGCCTTGGATCGAAGCCGACGACGTCACCCGCGCCGTGATGTACCTCGTCCAAGACCCTGGGGTACTTACCGGCACCATCATGGATGTCAGTCTCGGCTCCAGCGCGCGGCTGTCATGAGACGACGACACCCGGCAGAAGCGAAGGAGACCATTCACCTGGCGGCATCATCCATGCCGTTGGAATCCGTAATTGTGTAGCTGTGGATGTCCGACCTGACGTTTCAGCGCTGCCGGACCCGTTGCTTGTGCTGGTCACTGGGGTACAGGGCACAGGCAAATCCACCGTGGCAGAGGCGATTGCCCGCACGTTGAGCGCTGCCGTACTCGCCCACGACTGGGCAATAAGCGGACTAAGACCGTACCGCGAGCTGCAGATCACCCTCGATGACATGCGGCCGCCGGGACACAGGGTCGTGGGATGGTCCATCTTGACTGCCCTAGCCCGCTTGCAGATTCGCCAGGGACGCTCGGTCGTCCTCGACGGTGTGGCGAGGTCTCCAGAGATCGAGAGCTGCCAGGACACGGCTCGCAGCGAAGGAGCCCGTTTGGTGGTCGTTGAAACCTACTGTTCGGATGTGGCGCTCCATCGGTCTCGAGTCGAGGGACGGCAGCGCTCCATCCCCAACTGGTACGAACTCGACTGGCCGCATGTCAAGGGGTCAAGAGAAACATGGCAAATCCCCCCCGACAGCGTTGATCTCAGACTTGACGCCGCGAACAACTGGGATGCCAATGCTGCTCTCTTGGACGCCCTCATCAGTAGGTAACGCTCCCCACCACGAGGGCTTCGCCGTGGTCGTTGTGTGTGCGGGAAGCGCCTATCTGACCGTGTACGGTTCGGTTGAAGAAGCGTGGTAGCCCTTGGTCCCTACTGCCTTCGCCAGCGGGCTCCGCACGTCTTCACCAGCTCGAAGACTGTCGAGCGCGTGACGGAAGTCGTAGCGCGGGGCCCATCCCAGCTCCCCGATGGCCCGACTGTTGACATACACACGCTCGATAGTGGGAAACATCCGCCACCCGCGCTCGGCATAGACACTCTCGTAGTCGGGGAAGTAACGGCGCACCACGGCAGGGGCATCTGTACGCAGTCGTGCGAGGTCGCCGGGCTCGAAAGGGGTTGTGGCGCTGACGATGTACCTGCCGAAGCCGATGTCGGCGGCGCGATCCATAGCGCGGCGATGAGCGCTGACCACGTCGTCGAGGTCGACCCGGCGGTACAGAAGCTCATTGGCCTTTACGTTGGCGTCATCGTAGGTCGCTCGAATTTCATCGAGGTCGTCGCCCTCGGGGAAAAAGCGTGAGGCGCGCAGGACCACACAGGGCAGCCCGTGCTCGCGGGAGACGAGCTCGCACAGGTCCTCGGCTGCCGATTTCGTCACGCCGTAGACGTTGCGAGGCACAGACACCACGTCTTCTGTGATCCAGGCGGCAGGTGCGTCGGCTGCTGGAGTGAGCGCCCGCCCGAAGGCGCTCGTCGTGCTCGTGAATACAAAGCAGCTCACGCCGGCGGCGACAGCCTCCTCGAGCAGAGTGAGCGTGCCTGTGACGTTGGTGTCGATGAAAGCCTGCCGCCCGTGAGAGCCGATGTGGGGCTTGTGGAGCGTCGCTGTGTGCAGCACCGCGTTGGCACCCTCCACGCTCGTCTGCACCTACGCTCGATCCGCGACCGAGCCCAACACATGCGTGTACGGCGAGTCGAACACGTCAAGTCCGACAACGTCATGACCCTCGTCACCCAGGACCCGAACCAACGCCTCTCCGAGGTGACCGGAACTACCGGTGACAACAATTCTCACGATTACATACCTGGCGGGAATCCGTGCCGATCTCGCGGACCGCTACTGGCTACGCCGTGGGCGGGCGAAGGCCGTCGAGCACCATCGTCAGCAACCGATCGCCCTGATCGGCGTCGAGGGTGCTGTTCATGCACATCGGCGACACCAACTGCATCAGGTCCGCGCCGTCGATGTCGCGTCGGGCGACGCCGGCTTCTTGGGCCCGACTGAGCACCCGCTCGCACGCGTCCCAGACCCGATCTCTCGACGCTGGCTTCAGGTCGGGGTTCTTCTCGAAGGCCTCGTGCAACTCGTTCAAGAACGTGCGCTTGGACCGCCCGTAGTCCACGTAGGCGCGCAACCATGCTTCCAGCGCGTCCCACGGCTCGAGGTCGGTCAGTCCCTGCTCGGCCGACGTGACCAGCGCATCGACGTCGTTGCGGTAGACGGCTTCGACAATGTCGATCCGCTTGGGGAAGTGGCGGTAGAGCGTTCCAACGCCCACTCCCGCTTCTTTGGCGATGGCTTCCATCGATGCCCCACCGCCATGCTCGGCGAACACCTTCCGCGCCGCAACGACGAGGTGGTCGTAGTTGCGTCGGGCATCCGACCGCATGGGCCGACCGGCCCGCTCCTCGTCAACGCTTGCTTCGAGTTGGCCACTCATGGCCCTGTCACCCCTCACTGAATTGGGCTTGCAAAACGGAGGCACCCTCCATATACTAAGTGGAGGAAGCTTCCGCTTCTCCCCCCTCAGAATACCAGCGGAAAGGCCCCGGTCAATGGTCTCAGTCCTCAACGTCCAACAGGCGCCCGGCGGGTGGCGCCGCCACCCTTCAGTGGTTCTCGCCGTCATCCTCACCGCCCAGCTGATGGTGGTGCTCGACGCCACCATCGTGAACGTCGCCCTGCCCCACATCCAGCGCAGCCTGCATTTTTCGAACTCGTCGCTTTCGTGGGTGCTCAATGCGTATGTCCTCACCTTCGGCGGCCTTCTCCTCCTCGGCGCTCGCTCCGGTGACCTGCTCGGACGGCGGCGGACCTTCATGGCAGGGATCGCGCTGTTCTCGCTGAGCTCACTGGCTGGAGGATTCGCCACCTCTGGCGCCGTCCTCTTGGCGGCCCGCGGCCTGCAGGGAGTCGGCGGCGCCCTGGCCGCGCCGGCCGCCCTGGCCCTACTCACGACCTTCTTCCCCGAAGGGGCAGCAAGGGTGAAGGCGATCGGCCTGTTCACTACCGTCTCGGCAGCGGGCGGGGCCTTGGGCCTCGTCGCCGGCGGCCTGCTCACCGAGTGGGCGTCGTGGCGTTGGGTCATGTTCGTCAACGTCCCGATCGGGCTCGCCGTGCTCTTGGTCGGTCGGGCGGTGCTGATTGAAACCCCCCGCCGCCACGGCCGCTTTGACCTCGCCGGGGCAATCACTTCCACGGCTGGAATGACCGCCGTCGTATTCGGACTGGTCGAAGCCGGAAGCCGAGGGTGGGCGGCCCCCATCACCGTCGGCTCGCTCGTGGCGGGAGCGGCCCTCATGTACCTCTTCGTCCGAATCGAGAGGACGGCCCCCGAGCCGATCCTCCCGCTCCGGATACTGGCCGACCGGACTCGCGCTTCGGCCAATGTGGCCCGAGGTCTGGGCTACGCCGGGATGTACGGGATGATCTTCTTCCTGACCCAGTTTCTCCAAGACATCCAGCGCCACTCCTCCCTCATCACGGGCATCGGGTTCCTCCCCACACCGACCTCGGTGTTCCTGGCCTCCCAGCTGACCAGCAGGGTGCTCGTCAACCGCCTCCCCGCCAAAGTGCTGATGATCATGGGGACGGCGTGCTCAGCGCTCGGCCTGCTCCTGGCCACCCAGCTGAACGCCGGCACTCCCTACCCGCAGGTGCTCGTCAGCCTCATCTTGATCGGCACTGGGATGGGTATCTCGTTCGTCAGCCTGACCACGGCCGGGCTGGCCGGCGTCGCCCCGTCCGACGCCGGCGCCGCCTCCGGCTTGATCAACGTGATGCAGCAGCTCGGTGCAGCCCTCGGGTTGGCCGTGCTGGTAACGGTCTTCGATACCGTCACCCCGGGCGCCCGCTCGGGAGGCCTCAGCACGGCCGCTCACGCCGGGGCCGCAGCGCGTAGTGCGCTGGTGCACGGGATAGACGTCACAATGGCGGCCGGCGCCGGGTTTGCCCTCGTCGCGTTGGCGATTGTCGCGCTCCTCGTCCGCACACCGGCGCCCGCCCAGGTGATTGAGGCGGCTGACATGGAGCTGGAGGCAGCGGCGGCGTGAACCTCGGGTCCAAGAGCGAACCCTTCGCGTGACCGTTGCCTTGGGTGCCCGTACGGCGTCGCGTACAAGGTGTCGCTGGTGATTCAGGCCGAGTTGAAGGTGGGCCCGCGATTCGACATTGCCTCGAGGCGATCGACGTCGAGTAACAAGATCTCCACTTCCTCTCCACTACGCACGCCGGGCCCGTCGGGGAGGATGGCCAGAGCATTGGCATCAGCGAGCGTTCGGAGCACATGCGATTTCTGTTCTCCGGACTTCTCAATCCCAATGGCGCCGTCAGGCTGAAGGATGGCACGTACGCAGACGAAATGCACTCTTCCGTCAGGAAGTCTATGGAATCCCTCGCTCGCAATGGCACGAAGACGCGGGCGGTCCAGGTTGAGCATCCCGCTCATATGGCGGAGGGCCGGGCGAACAAGGAGTTCGTAGGAAACCAGCGCGGCGACGGGATTACCGGGAAGTCCGAAGACGGGAGTCCCAAACGTCGGGAGCACACCGAAGGCGAACGGTTTTGCAGGTTTGACCGCAATCTCCATCGACATCATCGCCGGATCCATCTTTTCGAGCACTACCTTGACCAGGTCTCCCTCGCCCTTGCTGACGCCGCCGCTGGTCACCAACGCATCGCAGCCAGCAGATCCCGCAGCAAAGACTCGCGTCATCGCCGACTCGTCATCGCCGATCTGCCCAAGGTCGACAGCATCCCAACCGTCGGCGCACAGTTGCGCCAGGAGAGCCGGACGGTTGGCATCATGTATCTTTCCTTCGCTGATCATGGTCGCGTCGCCAACCAACTCGTCCCCGGTGGAAAGGACGCCGATCCGCAGTCGCGGATAGACCAGAACCGATTCGAGCCCCAAGCTCGACAGGACACCGATGTGCGCCGCGGTGAGCCGGGTTCGACTCACGAAGACATCATCGCCGGAGGCAACATCTTCGCCCTTGTGACGAACATGCGCGCCCTGGGCGACGGGTTGATGAATGACGACAGCCGAACCATCCTCCTGAATCTCGCTCAGCTCTACGATGCATACGCCGTCCGCTCCCTCAGGAAGGAGGGCTCCCGTCATGATACGGACAGCCTCCCCCGGACCGATCGTCGTGGATGGCACCTGACCCGCCATGATTGTGCCGATGACCTTGAGACGAGCGGGAGCGACCTTCGTATCTTCGGCGCGGACCGCAAAGCCATCCATAGCGGAGTTGGTGAAGAGGGGCTGATCGTTGCTCGCAAGAATGCGTTCTGCGAGTACGAGGCCGAGCGATTCAGCCAACCGGACACGGTCAGGACTCCTCGGCTGGCAAGCTGACAGCACAAACTTCCGCGCCTCGCGGAGGGGAATCATTGTGTCGTGAAGATGTCACGCGGGAGCGCTGTCGGAAGCGAATCCGTAGAGCAACGAGGAGTGTTTCGGATCGTTCCCGACGGGCAATGGAATGACCCGGAAACCCGACGCGGCATTCGTCGGGGCGGTAGGCCGGGTCTCTCGAGTACCGACGCCCCGCCGTAAGTTCGGCTCTCCTCACATGGTTCGGGTTGCTCACGGGGTTCCACGAGGGTCAGCCAGCACACCAGGACACACCGAGGCAGTCCATGTCGTACGGAGTGTCCGCATCCGTCATGTTGGCATCCGTGACCTCAGGCGGCCAGCACGCTTTGTCCGCAAACACCATGTCGCACCGGTCGATCAATGCGTGCACTGACCGAAATCCCTCCTGAAGTACACGTTCGGCGGCAGCAAGGTCATCGGTCGACCATCGGGCGCAAAGTGGATTGCAAACACCCGCGATGATCGGAGCAACGGACGACGTCCCAGGCCAGTCCGCGAGCATTCGGAAGACGGCCTCGTTGACAAGGGGAAGATCGCAGGCAACCACCAGCACCGAGCAAGAGTGGCCGAGCTTCGCTAAATACCTGCCCCCGGCGACCATGGCCGCCAGCGGACCAGCACCGCGGGGTTCCTCCCAGATGGACTGAACGCCAGTAATGCCTGGCCCCACTTCGATCACCGGATCGGCAACGCGGTTGAGCATGCGCATCACGCGCGTCGCTGCCGGTACCCCCTCAATCTTCATGGTGGCCTTGGTTACTCCCATGCGGCGGCTTCCCCCTCCAGTGAGCAGCATGCCCGCTGTCCGAGGGGTGGCCTGAGGTGAAGCCGAAGATGCCACGGCACAATCATGGCGCGAACGCACCAGCGTTGCCACCGATTGCCGCTGGCCATGCATGGTTCATCCGAGCCGTTCGCTCCGTGCTGGAGGCCCCCGTACTGTGGAGAGATCTACCGAGTGAGGAGCAACTCCGTGACTGTCGACGCCCAGACCTGGCTGATGCGCTATTCCGAGATCCTCGGCGTCGCCCCACCGAGTGAAACCGAGATCGGAGCGCTACTGGCGTTAGCCGGCGTGGCCGCACACGCTTCCGAGCGGGCTGCGGCGCCCGTGTCCTGCTGGGTGGCAGCGAGGGCCAAGAAAAGCGCAGACGAGGCGTTGATCGCGGCTGAGACGCTGGCCCGTTCCATCCAGTAGCGATTCTTCAGTTCATCGGATCGTCAGGCCGTTCCTACGGAGCAATGAAGTGGCCGACGGAGACGGCAATCGCTCCCATGGCCGGTTGGCCGGTGACCCGGTCGTACGTGCTGTCATTGCGCAGCAGCCGGTTCGTATTGGCGCCGTCAACGATGGGGTCTTCGTTCTCGCCCGGGTTCCCGCCAAAGGAGTGGCTCATGGACACCAGCCCTCGGCGCAGGTCGGGGTCCGATTCGACCACCCCGATGATGCTGTCGTGCTCCGAACTGATTTCGACCATGTCGCCGGGCAGGCATCCGAGCTCGGCCAGGTCCTCTGGATGCAGGAAGGCGGGGTTGTAGGTGCGCGTGCCCATCATTCCCGGCACGGTGCGCCCGTAGGTGTTCATCGCCCGGTTCTCCCTCCGGGGGATGAGAAGCATGGGTCGTTCGGCCGAGACGGCCATTGGGGTACGGGCACACGCCTCCAGGTCTGCCATCGCGCTGGGGTTGGCTACGTCCAACCGGGCCACATTTCCGGGCTCCGGCGGCTCGACCTGCAGCTCTAAGAGCTCCTCAAAGATGTGACCGTGGGGATAGCGCTTCACTTCTGCGAGCGGTACGCGTGAGCCCCTGGACATCAGCTCGAGAAGCTCATCCGTCGTCGGTTCGCGATGCATGTCGAGAGGCACCACATCGGTGGGTGCCTCGAGGTAGCCGCCGGGCACTCCATACAGGTTGACCAGGTTGAGTTGGAGGGCCAGCCGCTGGGCGATCCGGTAGTAGAGCTGCCAGTCCTCAATAACATCGGCACCGGGCGGGGGGTCGACGATCGCCGGGGTGTACTTCGCGTAGGGAAGGGCAAAGCCGTAGCCGAAGTGGAAGTACTTGATTGCCTCGGTGCCTTGGGTCGTGCCGGGTGTCTCGAGGGCCAACTTGGTGGCCACCACGTAGTCGGCCAGTCGCGCCGTCGGGGAATATTCGACGTCCGTGGTGACGAAGAGATCGAGATCCTCGAGCGCGCGTCTCGCCAGGCGCTGGTCGGGCCAGGCGGTCGCCGGGCTTCCTCCGACGTTGAAGAGCGCCCGGATCTGACCCGGACCCGGCATCAAGATCTCTTCGGCCAGTGCCGCCGTTGGCAAGCCGGCAACAGACCGCTCGAGCCCCCGAACCCTCATCCGTTGGCCCGTCAGGGCCGGGTACGGAGGGAATGCCTGAGCCCTGGTTCGGGCGGGCGGGAGCAGGACGTTGGGCTTTTCGACTCGGTCCCCCTCTCGCGCCCAGAACCCCCGGACGCTCATCAGGCAAAGGAGGAGATAGGGAACGAGAGCTCCGGGGCTGGACATGGCCGCCCCGGTCCCGCTGCCGGCGCCGCCCCGACGCGCGGTGCCCAGCACGCGAGCTGCTTCCAAGAGCATGTTTTCGGGGACGTCGGCCCTCGTGGCGACTACTTCAGGGGTGAACGGAGCCAAGGCAGCCGTGAGCTCAGCCACTCCTCGCACGTGATCGGCGATGAACTGGTTATCGACCCATCCTTCGCGCACAATCATGTGGAGCAGACCGGCAACGAGCACGGCGTCCTCGCCGGGCCGGGGTTGCAGGTGAATGTGCGCCCGGCGAGCGGTCTCGGTACGCCTCGGGTCGATCACGATGACCTTGGTGCCATTGGCGATGGCCCGGCTGAGACGCTTGGCCGGATTCTCCTCGAGGTATTGCTTCGAGATGATCGGATTGGTCCCGACGAACAGCCAGACGTCGGACGTGTCGAAGGGCGTTCGCCCGCCCAGCCATACTCCGTGGTAGGCGTCGGCCACCATCATGCCGGGTTGGTCGATCGTGGCCGCGGAGTACGCGTTGGTCGAACCAAGGGCTTGGAGCAGAGCGCCCGCCAAACGGCCGACCGTGGGGTGCGGCACGTTGGAGGAGCCGATATAGAGAGCGACCGAGTCAGGCCCGTGCGCATCGACGATGTCGGCAAGACGGTCGGCGATCTCGGCGACCGCTTCGTCGCTGCCAATGGGCTCGTGAGAGCCGTCGGACCGCCGCCGCAAGCTTTGCAGCAATCGATCGGGGTGGGCGTGGATCGCGGGCAGGGCCCGGCCCTTGGGGCAGGTGTACCCCTCGAAGAGCGGCGACGCACGGTCGCCCCTGACGTCCGTCACGACACCGTCCGCGACGGTCACCAGCACAGGACAGTGGGCTGTGCAGATGCGGCACATGCTCTCTCTCACCGCCACGATCTCGAGCCTAGCCCCAGTCGTTCCCCACAGCGTCGACGAGATTCCGGGAAACAGCCGTCATTCGGAGCCGTTCGATCCCTGCACCTACGTGTGTTCCCACAACAGCGAAGGACTCCCTCGACCATTGACCTTGATGAGTGCCGACTTGTCGGTATACCCATTGCCGTAGAAGGTGTCGAGATAGATATCGCCGTTTGATGCCACCGCAATGCCATTCGGCGAGAACCCTGTGATCCCCAGATAGGAGACCTTGCTGGTCGTCGGGAAGGAGACGAGCGCCTCGATCCCTTGGGGCGAGAGGCGATCCACCGACAACTCGTCCATCGCGAGAACTGAGCCACCGGGGTCTGTGACCAGGCCACCATTTCCCCTCGGATAGACGCTGCCGATGACACTCACGATGCCCGCAGGGTCGACCATCAAGATGGTCTTGGTGTTGAAGCCGGCCACATAGAGATTCCCGGCCCCGTCGAACGCCAGACCGTCAGGACCGTCCGCCGACGCATCAACGGCTGGCCCACCAACGCCATAGAGGCCAGCGTATTCGTTGTCGTCCTCTCCGAGCACTCTGGTAAAGGCCCCGTCGACCCCCAGCCTGAGGACTTGTGACCCTGTCGCCACGTACATCAGGCCGTCGGGTCCGAACGCCATCGCCGAAGGGTCGATCGATGCAGCAAGCGCCGGGGTTCCGTCCGCCACCCAATCTGTTTGCCCCCCGTCGCCGGCAATCGTCGTGATGGTGCCGGTTGGCGACACGGCGCGTATGCGCCCGTTGCCCAGATCGGCGATGTACAGCGTGTGGTTGGGGCCGAACGTGATACCCCCAGGATCATTGAGCTGGGCCTTGGTCGCGGGTCCGCCGTCCCCCGAGAACCCGGCGGTGCCGTTCCCGGCCACAGGCACGAATGATCCACCGGGGAGTCGCTCGAGGATCTGATTGCGAATCCCATCGGCCATGTAGATATTTCCGTTCGGTCCGACTGCGAGCGACTCTGGCCGCTCTGGCTGGACCGTGGTCGGTGGCTTCGAGGTGACCTTGTGGGTGGGTGGGGGTGCGGACGAATGTCGGGTTGGTGCAACGCGACCTCCGGTTGTCCCGACGATTGCGGCCACTACGCACGCCACCAATGCAACCGCCGCGGCGATGACGATCCGTCTCCGACGTTGGCGTCGGCGCGCCTCGCGAATGACCAACTCGGGATCGACGAGTTCGGATGTCTCACTCGGAACGACACTCGTGGTGGACATAATGGTGCTACTATGGATGTCACCATGCGCAATGTCAAGCTCGACCGAAACGACACCATGGCCTTCCATGACCAGGTTGCCGCCGAAATCCGTCGCGACATCGTGAACGGAGATGTCCTGCCGGGCCAGCGCCTCCCTCCGGCACGCGACATGGCCGCTGTCCTCGGGGTGCACACGAATACGGTGCTGCGCGCGCTTCGAATCCTGCGAGACGAGGGTGTGCTCGAGTTTCGCCGTGGCCGGGGCGTCACCGTCTGTGGGGAACCCGAGAGAGGCGTGCTCTGGTCACAAGCCCGGGCCTTGCTGGCTCAGGCGCGGCAATTCGGACTGCAGAGAGAGGAGCTGGTCTCGATCATCAACAGTCTTCCGTAAACCCACCCGGTTCGGGCTGTTCAGGATGCGAGTCCTGCCGGAGCGAGCCGCCAACCACCCAGACCTATGCAGCAAGCTCAATAATTGCTATCCTAAGAGAGCGTAATTTCAACCTGGACAATTGGGGGGGCAATGAGGAACTCAAAATTCCTGTCGCGGGTACTCGCGACGGCGTCAGCATGCGCGGTGGCAACGGTCGGCTTGGCCGTCATCTCCGCGGCACCGGGCGGGGCAGCCACCAAGGCTCCGATTTCCATCGGCTATATCTGTAGTTGCACCAGCCCCCAGGCCTCGAGCGTTGTGATAAATCGCTCCGCCTATGAGGCGTACGTCGACTACACCAACGCCCATGGCGGCATCGCCGGGCACAAGATCAAGCTCTATCTGGCCGACGACTCCGCCAACCCAGCCACATCGACTGCGGACGTACACACCTTTGTGACCCAGGACCACGTCCAGGCGATCGTCTCACTGGCGGGAAGTCCCTCCGCGTGGCAATCATACGTCGATGGCCTGCACATCCCAATTGTGGGAGCCGACGGCTCCGCGATCCAGTTCTTCACCGACCCGAACTTCTTCTTTCCGGGGCAGACGGACGACTCGCTGCCCGCAGCAGTGGCAATCGCGGCAAAGAAGGTCGGCTCCAGCAACTTCGGCGTGATGTACTGCGCCGAAGCCGCTGCGTGCCAGGAACTGGTCGCCCCGCTCGAGGCCATCGGGCCGAAGTACGGCGTCAAGCTGGCCTACAACACCCAGATCTCCTACGCGGCACCTTCCTACGCCTCCGAATGTCTGGCGGCGCAGCAGGCCGGCGTGAAGGCCCTTTTCATCGGTGACGCCGTCACCGTGGTCGAGTCGGTGGCGAAAGACTGCGCCGCGCAGGGCTACAACCCGACCATCATTGCCAGCGACGGTGCCGTCGGTATCCAGTTCGCTACGACGCCGGGCCTCTCGAACAACCTGCTCGCCTTCGAGCCGCAGATCCCGTTCAACGTGACCAACACCCCGGCGACCAAGACGATGGTCTCGGCGTTCAAGAAGTATCAGCCCGCCCTCATGAGCAGCCCCAACTACAACGGGGAAGTCGATGAGGCTTGGACCAGCGGCCTGCTCCTGGCGGCGGCCGTCGAGGCCGGTCACCCCGGCAACAAGATCACCTCGGCCGAGATCCTCAAGGGCCTGCACTCGCTGCACGGCAACACTTTGGGGGGCATGTCACCGCCCTTGACCTTCCACGCCGGCAAGCCGAACCTCGTGGACTGCTGGTTCTGGATGACCACATCGCACGGGAAGTTCACCGAGAAGTACGGCTTGACCCCGGCCTGCAAATAGGGGCTCTGACCACAGTTACATCAGATTTGTACAGAAAGAAGGGTGGCGCCGTCCGGCGCCACCCTTCTTTCGTTGCGGGGACCCTTCATGGCTTGCAGAGATCGAGGACGATGCCAGTAGGGACAATGGATTGACCATGGAACGCTAGGCAACAGCGCTTCGAAACACTCGCGTCGCCCACCAGAGCACAAGCCCGCAGAGCGGAACAAGCACGGCGAAGGCCTGCCATACCGCCGCATTGGCGAACGATCCTGCAGCCAGAGCGCGCGACGCCTGCACGAGGTAATAGAGCGGATTGAAATGGGCGATGACGCGCATCCACAGCGGCCCGAGGGAGATGGGAAGTAGGACGCCGGCGAGAAGGAGCAACGGCAGGTTGAGCCCGTTGATAATTGCCGCGAAGCTACTGATGTCCTTGGTCACCAGCGCCGTCGCAACCGAGAACGCGGCCGTGAGGCCTGCGAGGAGGCAGAGCAGAACGGCCAGAACCAACAGACCGAGCCAATGGACGTGGAACCCAAGCCCGTAACCGACTGCCACCACGACAGAGTTGAACACCATCATCATCATGAGCCCAGAGAGAATCGGTCCGATGAGGATGGCAAATCGGCTCGCCGGAGTGACCCGGAACCGCTCGATCACGCCGGCCTGCAGCTCAAAGATGGTGCTGAATCCCATGCTGCTTCCACTCGCAAACGCCAGGAGAGAAAGGATGCCGGGCAAGAAGACGTCGACCACACCCCCCTTGGGAAATCCCGGCACCCCGGCAAAGTGTCTCAAGAGCGGAGTAAACAGGGCAAGGTAGAGGATGGGCGTCGAGAACCCGACGAACAGCCACACGGGATTGCGCAACATCTGGAGCGTGTAGCGGTGGAACAACAGCCCGGTATCACGGATGGTCCTCATCGGGCGACCCCCTTCCCGTTGGCACCTGCGTCACGAAGCGAGCGACCGGTTTCCCGCAAGAAGACGTCGTCGAGCGTCGGTTCGGACAGGCTGACTGACCTCAGCCCGATTCGCGCACCGTCGAGTATCCGCATGATCTGAGGGAGAGCCGTGCTCCCTTCTTCGACGTAGAGGCGGAGCTGGTCCCCCTCAATGGAGACTTCACGTACGTATGGCTGTCCTTCGAGGAGTGCGCGCGCCCGACTCATCACCTCACTGTCGTGAAGGCTGAGCAGAACAGCGTCCCCGGCCACGTCGCGCTTGAGATCATGTGGTGTTCCTTCGATCACGATCTCACCGTGGTCGATGATCATCAGCCGATCACAGAGCGCATCCGCCTCTTCGAGGTAGTGCGTGGTTAAGAAGACCGTCGTCCCGCGTTCCCGAAGCATTCGTACGTGATCCCACAAATTGGCTCGGTTCTGTGGATCGAGTCCCGTGCTTGGCTCGTCCAAGAAGAGGACCTCCGGCTCGTGGACGATGCCAAGCGCGACATCGAGCCGCCGCCGCTGTCCGCCCGAATAGGTCTTCACCCGCCGGTCCGCGAACTCTGCGATATCGAGGATTTCCATCAGCATCTGGGCGCGGGCGGTCACCGAGGCGAGATCACCTCCATAGAGGCGGCCCTGCAGGACGAGGTTCTCTCGCCCGGTGGCGAGGTCGTCGGCACCCCCGAGCTGACTGACGTAACCGATGCGCGCGCGAACCTGCTTCGGATTGCGGGCGACATCGATCCCGGCCACCGTGGCGCTGCCACCGTCGATGGGGAGCAGCGTGGTCAGCATGCGCAGCGTCGTCGTCTTGCCCGCGCCGTTCGGGCCGAGGAAGCCGAAGATCTCTCCACGGCCCACCTCGATACTGACGCCACGGACCGCCTCGATCGGTCCACCATTCGAACGGAAGCTCTTTCGGAGTTCGGTGGTCGAGATGACAGTGTCCATGTGGCTCTGAAGGGTTGTCACTCGTCTTCGTCCATTTCCGCGGAAACCACCGGCGGTGGAAGCCACACTGGGTCGCCCGCGGCCTCATGTACCTCGCGCCACCACTCGATCCCCTCGAGCACGCCCGTGGCGATTTCCGCGGCGAGCGTGCGCACATACGCAAGCTCCGCCTCGCGCAGGACCATGCGAAACTCCGCCTCGACCCAGAACAGGCGGGGAAGGCGCTGTTTCTCGACAAGCTCACGAGCGGATCCCATCTGGGCGAGCTCGATCTCGAGAAGCTGCGCCCGCTCCTCCAAGAGGGCGACGACATCGCTGGGGGGGAGGGCCGGCAGGAATGAGAGCGCCGCCTCGAATTCCGTGAAGTCCTTTACGGGCGTCGAGATGAGGACCGTCAGCCAGTCGTGTGTCTCTATGCGCCCGGCGTCGGTGAGGTCGTAGACCGTCCGTTCGGGTAGCCGGCCCGACCGTTCAGTGCCCTGAGGGGTAATGAGGCCCCTGCGTTCGAGGGATTCGACGACGGCGTACAGCGACCCGTAGTTCAGCCGGACGCTTTCGTGCTTATGGCGCTGACGCAGCGTCGTTGCAATCTCGTAGGGATGCATGGGCCGTTCGTAGAGGCTGATCATCACCGCCAGGGCGAGCGGGTTACTTCGGTTGCGAACTGGCATGGTCTCTCCGGGTCAGGATACTCTGGCCAGAGTAACATACCCAGGGGACTCTTGGAGTGGCTCGTGGACGCCCTGCTTCGCGCCAGATACGGCTGGCCCGGTGCAGAACGCCTGATACGGGTCGCCGGTGCCGTCGAGCGGAAGCGTCGGCGCGAAAGGATCGGCCGCGCGTCCCAACGGCCCTTCCAGGTCGAAAGGATCGCCACAAGTCGCCTCGATCGAGAGCCCACTCTCTCCGGCTCGCCGAAATGACCCCCGCCACCTTTTACGGGCACCGATCAAATGGACGGCGAGCGATGCCATCCATTCTGGTGACTGATTGGAGCTAAACGAGCACCCACCGCCGACGTGACCATATCTGCCAATGCTCCATGACCGTAAAGCCCATGGAGCGATAGAGCGCATCTCCCGACGGGGTGGCGAGCAGGAGGCACCTTCTCGCGCCTTCATTGGCTGCATGCGCCAACACCCCCACCAGCAGTCGCCTCCCGTAGCCACGCTGCTGCCGTGCCGGATGGGTCGACATCGACCATACGCAGATCGAGTCGCCCACCTTCACGGTTGCGACACCCGACACCATTTCGTCCCCCTCGTAGAGACCCCACACCGCGACGTCGGGATCTGCGTCGGGTGCGTCGCTCGCCGCCACGTTTGGGAGTGCCAGCTGTGCGACACGGGACGGCATACCGAACGCCTTCTCGAAAAGGAGCCGGAGTTCATCGAGGCCGGCCATGCCCAACCGGCGCACTCTTTCATCCGGATCGGACGGGGAGATCGATCGCACCATGAAGGGCATCGCGCTCACCGGGATCCATCCGGCGTCGGACAGGACCCTCGCCGCACCGAGAGCGGGGCCGGCGAGCATGACCAGCCCCGGCGAACCGGTATCGACGACCCCCGCGAGCGCGCGCCCGACCGCAGCGGTGCCCGGCGCATGACAGATGGCGACGTTCAGATCAAGGGCGAGCTCCCCACTGAATGTGAGAGCCAACCCTGGTTCGGCAAAATAGCGACCTCCCGGTCCCACCCAGAAATGACAGCTCGCGCTCAATGTGTCCCGCCAATCCGCGATTTCCATTGCCGGTTCAGCGCTCACGTTCCGGAGCGGGAGATCAAAAGAACCCGTGCCCTCTCCATCGGGCGCCCGTTCATCTGACTCCCCACCGCGCCCCGTGGTGTCCACTGGTCAAAATGTTACCTTGACGAGGGTGCACAACCCGGGTGGACGAGGTCACTGGGAGGAGATGGCAGCTCCTCGACCCATGAGTCCCACCTCGGCCCGCATTCTCGTGGCTGATTGGAGCTAGTGGGATCCTCAGCTTGAAGTGCCCGAGTCGCGCACGGCCCCGTTCACACCGCTCCCGACCTCGGCGTCAGATTCAGGGACGTCGGCGGCGGATCCCACTGCCGTGCCACCGACGCTCTTGCGCAGGGTCTCGTAGATCGTCAGGCCTTGGGCCACCACTGAGGTGAGGACTTCATTGACCCCCTCAGAACCGTTGAGCACGGTGAGGGTTGAACCTTTGATCCCCTCGGCTGCGGCCGCGACAAGCTCCGGCAGCATCTCGATAAGTTTGTTGGCGGCGATCAGCGCTTGGTTGCCTTCGGACAACGCGTCGGCTCGCATATTTATCGCTTTGGCTTCGGCCTCCGCAACTGTCCGCTGTGCATACGCGTCACCGTCTGCCTCATGCCTTTTGGCCGTGGCATCAGCCTCAGCCTTGACCTTTTGTGCATCAGCTCCGGCTTCAGCCAGTTTGCGCTGTCGGTTTGCCTCAGCCTCCGTCTGGAAGTTGACCGTGTCACGCGACGCTTCGGCAATCGTCCTCTGCCTAAAAGCCTCGGCGTCGGTCTCGGCCTTGACGCGGTCCCGATTGGCGTCAGCCGTCGTCCGGGTTTTGTAGGCCTCTGCGTCAGCTGGGCGCCGGACCTCTGCTTCTAGTTGCTTCTCCTTGAGGTCGGCAGCTCTCTCCGCCAAAACCGTCTGCTGGGCGATGACGTCCTGGGTTGCCTTGGCTTCCGCCAGGGGCCCGGCCTGGGCGGCCGCTGCCTTGGCTTGTTCGGTCTCGGCGTCGAACCCGGCCATCTTGATGGCCGTGTCGCGCGCGTACTCGGCCTTGAGGGCCTGCGCTGCCTGTTCTTGCTGCGTGGCTTCCTGGTCCGCGTGCGCACTGGCGATTCGAGCCTGGCTGGCCACCGCTGCCGCATAAGGTGCCGCGATGTTGTTGATATATCCGGTCGCGTCCTCGATCTCCTGGATCTGCAAGGAATCGACGACGATTCCCAGCTTCTCCATTTCACCGTGACTTCCCTCCTTGACTTCCTGGGACAAACGGTCACGTTCACGGATGATCTCTTCGACCGTCAAGCTTCCGATGATCGACCGAAGGTGGCCGGCGAAGATCCGGCCGACGAGCTCTTCCATGTTGTTTTGTTCGGAAAGGAATCGACGCGCCGCGTTGGCGATGGACGCTGGGTCATCTCCGATCTTGAAGGCCGCGATGGCCCTGATATGCAGTCGGATCCCTTGGGTGGTGATGCAATCTTCGGCTATCTCGGCTTCTTGTAGAGCGAGCGAGAGGAAGCGAGCCTTCTGCTTCACAGGTAGGACGAAACATCCATGTCCAGTCACAATTCGGAACTGGGTGTCCTCCTCTTTGCGGTGGGAGCCCGAGATGAGCAGGGCTTCATTTGGGGCTGGGACGTGCCAAAACAACATTTAGACCTCCTCGGTCAGCAAGGGGTCACCGAAACCGTGCGCCCCGACAGGCACTCAACAATGACAACGCGCGCATTTTTCGCAACGGGTTCGTCGCATAAGGCGGCGAACGTCTCCGTGCCCCCGCGAATCGCTACAATGACCTCTCCGGGGTGATTAGGAGTGATTCCCAAGGTCACGCGGCCAACTCTTCCGACCATTTCCTCGTCCAGTTGGTCCGCCATGTTCGTCACCCCTCGCCCTCTCGAGATTGAAAGTCTCCGCCGCAACAATCATGTGCCTGTGGTTGGTGTTGAAACGCGGTAGGACTGGACGTGATGACTTTAGCGCCGGGGCCACTCACCCGCTCGAAGTGGCTCCCTCGATCGGAACGAGATTGCGACCTTCCCGGGATCGAGTCAATTGGAGGTCCTCGGTCGTATGGCACCACGGTAAGCCCGGTCCATGTATTCCGACACCATGCGTTGCGCCGTGAAGAAGGATCCGTTGAGTGCGATGGCGGTGCGGCGTACCGCGAGAAACCCATCTGGATCGTCGTAATACAGCGGCACCACCTTCTCCCCCAATACTCGATAGAGCAAATCAGCGTCCGCACTGTCGACCTCTGGATCTCCGATGGGCAAATTGGATTCAGCACCTAGATCAGTTCCGATGCCCCAGCCAGTAACGCCCTCAATGTGTCCCTCGACCCACCATCCATCGAGAACACTGACGCTGGGGACTCCGTTGAGAGCGGCCTTCATTCCGCTCGTCCCGGAGGCCTCATGCGGGGCGACCGGGTTGTTGAGCCACGCGTCCACACCGGCCACCAAATAACCCGCAATCTCCATACCGTAATTCTCGAGGTAAATGACGGTCACGGCGCCATCCAGTTCTTGAGCCAAGGAATTGATCCGTCCGATGAGAAGCTTGCCGGACACGTCTGACGGATGGGCTTTACCGCTGTAGATCACCTGGAGCGGCCCCAAGCGGTCGACCAACGCGCGCAACCTGTCCGGCTTAGAGAGAAGGAGATCGTTTCGCTTATAGGGCGTCGCTCGACGAGCAACGCCGAGCGTGAACGTCGCGGGGTCGAGAACCACGCCAGTTCGAAGGGCCACTTCACTGATCATGTTTTGCTTTGCTTCTGCATGCGCTACTCGAAGCTCGTCGAGAGGTATGCACGAGGAGTAACGCAACATCGTATTGTCGTGTTTCCACCGGGGATGATGCCTTTCAAACAGTGATGCGGCACGAGGCCCGACCCAAGTCGGCGCGTGCACCCCGTTCGTGATGGCCTCAATCTGATAGTCGGGAAACATGGCTCGAGCCACCTCACCATGGCGTTGGGACACCGCGTTGATGTAGCCGGAGAAGAACATCCCGAGTACGGTCATATTGAGGGTCCCACGCTCCAGACAACCGATCTCGATCATGCCTTCGGCCAACTCCTCACCGAGGACCTCGATAACGACGTCAAGAGTGAAGCGATCGTGGCCGGCCGGTACGGGTGTGTGAGTAGTGAATACACAAAGCTCCCGGACTGAGTCGATGATTGCGGGCGACGCATCTCCCACGACGCCGTCCAGACGTTCGGCCAGTAGCGCTATCGGCACCAACGATGCATGACCCTCATTCAAATGGTACTTCGCAATGTCTTGGTGCCCGAGTTGGCGCAGCATGGCTGGACCGGCCAGTCCGAGCACCGCCTCTTGGTAGAGTCGCTCTCGCTGGTTTCCGACGTAGAGCCGGTCGGTGATGGTCTGCGCACCCGGATCGTTCTGTGGGAGCCGCGTGTCGAGGAAATAAACCGGCACAGAACTGCCGTCAACGCCGACGAGGACTCGACGCCAAACTCCAATGGTAATCGATCGGCCGCCGACCACCACCTGCACTTGCGCATCCAGACGCTCAAGATGATCGCTCGGCGTCCAGCGAACCGGGTGTTCGATCTGACGACCCGAGGCGTCGAACTCTTGGCGGAGGAAGCCGTCGTGATAGAGCAGGCTCACTCCGATTGCCGGAATCGACAAGTCTGATGCAGCTCTGAGAAAGTCGCCCGCCAACACGCCCAGGCCACCACTGAAGTTGGGGATCTGATCGCTGAGGGCGATCTCCATGGAAAAGTATGCGAGCTGTCCGGCCATCCCTGTGAGTATGCCTGACTCGTGTAGGGCAGACGCAATTTCGCATCTCGCTCTGGGGACGACGACAAGGGAGCCGACGGGCGACGAACCCGACTAGCGAGGTTGAGCCCCGAGTGCGAACAAGGCGAGCCGAGTCAGAGGGTTACGACAGGCAGTGTCGCCCAGCCGCGGACGGCGGATGAATCAAGGTGGGCGTTTTCCGAGTCGATCTCCCAGCGCGGGAATCGGGTCAGGACCTCGTCCAGTGCGATGCGGCCCTCGAGCCGGGCCAGGGCAGCACCGAGGCAGAAATGGATCCCGTAGCCGAACGTGACGTGGTGAGCGATCTTTCGATGGATGTCGAATACGTCACCATCGGGAGCGAAGACGCGTTGGTCACGATTGGCGGAGGCGGCGAGGAACATCATCACACTGCCCCCCGGAACCGTCTCGCCGTAGTAGTCGACGTCACGGGTGACATACCGGCAGAACTGGTGGGCGGGTGGCTCGTAGCGCAAGATCTCCTCGATGGCGTTCGGGATCAACGAACGGTCCTCGGCGAGCTCACGGCGCTGATCGGGGTGGTCAGCCAGTACCTTCCCGGTCCAGCCGATCAGCCGATTGGTGGTCTCGTTGCCGGCCGACGCCAGCACGGTCACGAACGTCATGATCTCCTCCCGGGTCAACCGCCGAACGGCCCCGGTCTCGTCGGTGAACTCGGCCAGCAACAGCTCGCTCATGAGATCGTCGGAGGGGTGCGACGCGCGCCATTCGATGTAGTCCCCAAAGAATGTCGGATCAGCGATGTCATACTCTGTGTAGTCCGCCGGTTGGCCCGGTTCGCGATGGAGCCTGTCGTTGCCGTGCTCCCGGACCGCCTGCTGATCCTTCTCTGGGATCCCGAGCAGCATGCCGATCACCCGCATCGGCATCTGCGTGCCGAGATCGTTCACGAAATCGAAGCCGCCACTCCCGACGAGCGGGTCGAGGGCGTGCGCGCAGAACTCACGGATCTGAGGCTCGAGCGCATTCATCTTCTTCGGCGTGAACACCCGAGCCAGTAGGCCACGGTGGGCGCTGTGGGCGGGCGGGTCTTCGCAGATGAACACGCCCTGTGGGAACGTGGGGTCTGCCTTGATCATTTCGAGGATCACACCGTGAGCCGAGCTGAAGGTGGCGTGGTCGACCAGTCCCTTCTCAACGTCATTGAACCGGCTGAGCGCATAGAAACCGTGGTCCTCATTGAAATACAGGGGTGACTCCTCCCGGAGACGTCGGAAGGTCGGGTAGGGGTCCGCGTGGATCTTGAGGTCGTAGGGGTCGTAGTACACGCCCGTCTCGGAAGTGATCGTCATGTGGAACCTTTCGTGCGGGCCCCTTAGGGAGCCTCCCGAGCTTCCTCAGGTGTGCAACGGTCGCCAATGGCTGGTTCTCGCTGCGTCCGCATTCCTACCGCCCGCAAGATTTGGAGTCAAGCGACCAACGCATTTTCGCGTCGCTCCATTTCAGTAGTCCCACTTCCGCAAGACCCCGACCTCGGAGCGCAGTCAGCATCAGGTTGATCGGAGTAGAACGTAAGGACGTCTATCGATCCCGGAGGCACTATGGCAGTGAACATCATCGACATCGAAGGACTGGACTGGTCGTCAGTTGACACCTGGGCCGGAAAGGCGCCTGACGGCCAACCCGGCGTCCGATTCAAGCCGTTCACGATTGGTGACGGACCCGTCCCAAGAGGGCAACTCGTCGAGTACGAGGTTGGGCACTTCGAAGGTGCACACAGCCACATCGAAGATGAGATCCTGTTTCTGCTCTCGGGCCAGCTGAGCATTGATAAGTACCAGCTGTCACCGGGAACGCTCGTCTACATTGAGGGCGGCACAATATATGGTCCCCTGAGATCGGAAGAAGGATGTCGCTTCCTACGCTTGCACTTGGCGACATAGCGGTCTGCATGTCGTCACGAGCATCTGCGTTGGAGGCAGAGTGGGGAGCCGCTGGTCAACCCGACAGAGGCATCGCACCGAAGAAGCCGGCGTCACCGTAGGAGAAGACGCCGCCATCGCCGCCAAGCAGCCAGTAACCGTGGCCGGAAGGCGTGGCGGCCATCGCGAGCACAGGTGCCGCGAGTGAGACGTTGCCTGCTGAGCCCTCGAAGGGGGCATCGCCGAAGGTGAACACTCCTCCGTCATAGGCCGCCAGCCAGTAGCCCCCACCGTCGGGGGTGGCGGCCATGCCCACGACCGGCGCGTTGAGGTGCACGCTACCGAGCGAGCCATGAAATGCGGCGGCACCGAAGGAGAACACGCCGCCATCGGCCGCGACCAGCCAGTAGCCCCCACCGTCGGCCGTGGGGGCCATGCCCACGACTGGCGCGTTGAGGTGCACGCCACCGAGCGAGCCATGAAATGCGGCGTCGCCGAAGGAGAACACGCCGCCGTCGGCCGCGACCAGCCAGTAGCCCCCACCGTCGGCGGTGGGGGCCATGCCCACCACCGGCGCGTTGAGGTGCACGCCACCGAGCGAGCCCCAGAACGCTGCCCCACCAAAGCTGAATACCCCGCCGTCGGCCGCTGCGATCCAGTAGCCCTGGCCGGTCGGGTCGGCGGTTACCGCCACCACGGGCTGGTTGAGAGCTGGCAAGAACCCCGCGCTGGCCGCGTCACCTTTGGCCACGACATCGGCTCCGCTGGCATAGACGCCCCAGTACCCTTGGCCGTCGGTCGTGGCGGCCATCCCGACCGCGACATACGCATCGGCGGGATCGATGAAGTCAAAGTCCAACGAAGAGTGGCCGCCCAAGTCGAGCAAGCACGATGGCGCCGACAGCGGGCCGCTCGACGACGACTGGCCGTTCACGGTCAACGTGAAGACTCCTGGTGTTACCGGGTCGGCGCAGTGCGGGCTCCATTGCCAAAGGATCCCGAGCGGAAGAGGGCCACCGGCGAAATCCAACGTGAACGTTTGGCTCGACGGATCGTGCGTCACGTTGCTGTAGCTACCCCCCGAAACCGGAGTGAGCGAAGCCAGTGCGGTCACCTTGACCTGACACACCTGGTGGGGATTGGCTGGGTAGACAGGAAACTCGAGCCCAGCACTCCCCGCCGCACCTGTCACCGAGGGAGCGCCCAGAAAGAACCCGCACGTACCGCCGACGGTCGGGACAGCAGCACCAGCCGGTTCACCGTTGACGAATCCGATGAGGACAGCGGCGATCGACGACGCCGTCAGGGCCGCGACCCCCAACCATCGACCACACGTCTGGATACTTCCTCGCGTCGGGCTTCTGACCACCGTGAACATCCTCTCACCTGTGGTGCATCGGCGGGGTCGTTTTCGCGCCGCACTCCCCTCGTCCCTCCACGTAGGAGAGCCATGCGCAAGAGGTCACTCGTCGGCAAGCAGCTCCACCGGTGTCGCGATGACGTCGACCAGCGCTTCGGATCGGAACACGGTCAGGGCCAGGGGTTGACCGATGGCGTCGCCGAGCATGTGCCTCTGCAGGGTCTGGGCGCTCGTTACCGGCTCCTGGTTGGCACTGAGTAAGAGGTCGCCGGGTCGCAGTCCGGCCAGCGCAGCTGGCGCCTCCGGCACCACCTGCTCGATGCGCATGCCGGTCTTCTGGTCGAGTCGGGACGAGAGGGACGGTGGCAGCGGGGCGGGTGTCCCCGCGATGCCCAGGTACGCCCTGCGGACACGCCCCTCGACCATCAAGGTGGCGATGATCTGTCGGGTGACGGCGTTGATCGGGATGGCAAGACCGACCCCCGCTCCGGCCACCGCAGTGTTGACGCCGACCACCTCACCGGACGCAACGGCCAATGCCCCGCCCGAGTTGCCCGGGTTGAGCGCGGCGTCCGTCTGAATCACGTCATCGACGATCCGCACGTTGTCCCCGGCCCGGGTGGGCAACGAACGGCCCAGGGCACTGACCACGCCCGCCGTGATGGTGCCGGCCAATCCGAGCGGATTGCCAACCGCCACTACCAGCTGTCCCACTCGAAGCTGTGATGCTTCACCCAGCCGAGCCGGCGCCGGCGTGCTTCCGTCCGCACGAACGACGGCCAAATCTGAAAGTGGATCGCTCCCGACCACGTGGAATGGGACCGTGGTGCCGTCGGCGAAGGCAGCCTGGCCGGCCTCGGCTCTCCCCACGACATGGGCATTGGTCAGCAAGAAGCCGTCGTTCGTGAAGACGACGGCGGAGCCCGCCCCCGCGGCGACGCTGCCATCACGGCGGCGCCGGGAGACGTGCACAGCAGCGACACGAGGTGTCAATTGTTCGGCCACCGAGACGACGACCTGGGAATATGCATCGAGGGTGCGACTTCGGGTGCGGATGTGCCAGTTGTCAGGGTTGCGGTCACCCGACCTCCTTTTCATACTTACACTATTACAAGATTACGAACCCCCTTATACCGGGAAATCAAGGTCTTCCCATCAATGGCAGAAGTTCGGGCGGCCGATCCGGGCCCATCGCACGGGCTACGCCTGCGGTGCCACGAGTCCGTGGTGAGACGCGTACCTGACTGCCTCGGCCCGGTTGCGGGCGCGAATCTTGGAGAAAAGGTGGTTGATCTGGCTCTTCACCGTGACTTCTGAGATGTAGAGCTCGGTGGCGATCTCGGCATCGGAGTGCCCGGCGGCGATCGCCCGAGCACGTCGGCCTCCCGTGGCGTCAGATCGTCGGGCAGCGGCATGGTCCTGACCGGAGAGACCTCATCGCCAGACTCCAGGATCGCGCTACCCAATCTGAATTCTGGGCCCGAGTGGCCGGTGACGTGGATTGGACAGTGGAAGGTACCCACCCGCTCGCCGGCCGCTATCGCAACAAGGGGGAGTTCATAGATTCGACGTTCACGCGCATAGCGGGGGTATTGCCAGGGGGCGTGAAGCTTGACATCAAGCATCTCAAGCATCTCTATGTCGACGGCGAAACGACGATCGCCGAGCTTCACTCGACCTCGACGACCAACGAGGGCGCTGATTTCTTCAATGACTACGGTTGGGTGTGCCGATTCCAGGAGGACATCATGGTGACACCGAGCTTCTCACCACCTCAGCCGTCGCCGAAGGCCGGACGTGGCGAATCGGCGGGGAACGCCGCTTTCGCACACATTCATCAGGCATGATGACCACATGGGCTCAGCAAATGACAAGCCGCGCAAACGGAGACACCCTCTTCCCAAAGTACCGAAGTACGAGGAGCCGAACACGCTTCCCCTCCCAGGTCTCACCGGCAATGGCGGGTCGGGCGATACGTCCGGCCGGTTCGGTCATGGCTCCGACGGGAAGGAGCACCACCCGCCACGATCGGCCGGTAGAGCGTTTCTCAGAATGCTGGGAATGCGTCGCAAGGATCCGGAAAAGGACTAGGCCGGATCGCGGTTGCACGATGCGATCAGCCGCGGATCTGTTTCCGCTGGTTAATGGATGCCTGGCGGAGGGTGGTGCCGTCGCGTGGGGCAACCCGGGACTACCAATGGCCTTGAACGACCATCCCTCATGACGTCATGAGGTCGATTCATCTCCTGAAGGATTATTGGGTATCGAGGAATTCATCACACCGGGACCCCGTCCCATGGACTCAATCCTGCCGGCTGACCCAGTCGTCGATCAGACGTCTGGCGATGCTGAGGGGCGGCGGGATTTCGGGCAAACTGTCCGCCTTGAACCATCCGGCGTCCACGATCTCCTCACCGTCGATCTGGATCTCGCCCGACACCCAGGTAGCGAAGAAGCCGATCATCAAGGAGTGAGGGAACGGCCATGGTTGGCTGTCGAAATAGCGAATGACGCCGACCTCCACTCCGACCTCTTCCCGCACTTCGCGCCGCACCGTTTCCTCGAGCGTTTCACCCGGCTCTGCGAATCCAGCCAAGGCCGAGTACATCCCCTGGAATCCGCGGCCCTGTCCGAGGAGGATGGTGTCGCCCCGTTCGACCGTGACGATGATGGCGGGAGCCAATCGGGGATAGGCGTTCAGCCCACAATGGGGGCACCAGGCAGCCCGCTCTCGGGTGGCCAGTTCAGTGGCAGTACCGCAGCGCCCGCAAAAGCGACTGGTTCTGGCCCATTCGACCAGTTGCACACCCCGTCCGGCCAACATCCACGAGGGGGTGTCGAGTTGCGCCCCGAGACTACGCAGTGGTTGCCATTGGTAGCCATCGGGCACATCCGACGGCTCGGTAGTACCCACGGCCCATGCGGGTACTCCATCAAGTAAACCCATGAAAATCGGCGGCTCCGCCGTCTCTACTGGGCTCCGCACACCGATCGGTGGCGCCCCCTCGCAATCGACCAGCACGCTGGCACCGGTCCCCACGATGTACCACAATCCTGTCGCGTCGGCCGAAGGCGGGAATGCGACGAGTGAGTCGAAGTTAGGCATTCCCCTGCACTAGCACCTCTCACAGTGACCGCACCAGCGACCGGTGCCTATGCTGACAGCCGGTCCAGCGAGCATGTGGCGGGAGCGCGGGCGTGGACGCGGGCACCGGGCAGCGACCTCATCGCCTCCTCCTGCTCGCGAGCTCTTCGTGTCGAGCGGCACTGACTTGGCGCTGATCGCTCCGAACGATGTCGCCTCTGGTGGAGTGATGGTGTTCAGGGGTCCAGCCGGCGAGGACCCCCATCCGGCCGCCAACTCTGTCGGGTCCAACCGACCCCGAGCCAGGCTAAATCCGATGGAGGGCGGTGAGCCCACAAGAGCTCAAGTGGTCGCCGCCATCCAGTCAGACGAAGAATGTTGGAGCGAAACAGGGTTCGAACCCGCGATCGTCCCCCTGCCTTCGCTATCTCCCCGCCTTACGATGCGGTCTGACAGGTCGGCTTGAGACCGAACGGGGTCGAGTACTTGCCGTTCTTCAAAAGGGCGTAGTACCAGCAGTCGACCGGGTGGGGCTTGCCGGCCTTGAAGGTGAGTGCCGGGGCCAGGCCACCCAGAGTATTGCCGTGCAAGGAGTCGAGTCCCTTGATCAGCTGGGCCGAGGTAGCAGCCCCGTTCGCCCCGAGGTGTCCGGCTATGGCCGCGGCCTGGAACATCTTGCCGGCCACCCAGGTCTCCATGGGCAGCTCGCCGTAGTTGACGTCTTTGAGGACGCCCGGGGCGTACTTCTTGAGGGCGCTGTTCATGGCCGTGATCTGCGCGTTCTTGGCGAAGTAGGGCAGGTTGGGCACGGTGAAGTAGGTGGCCTGGTTGATGGCCGGGGTGGTCGTCAGGCTCGGGAGCAAGATCTCGCCGTCGATGACCACCTTGGGCTTATAGCCCTGGGCGTAGCAGTCCTGGATGACCTTTTCGTCCACGGTCTGGGCGTCGGCGGTGAAGAGCACCGTCGCCCCGGCCTGCTGGGCCGCCAGGCACTGGGCGGTGTAGTTGGGGGCGCTGGCCGAGACCTCCTCGGTGGCGACGACCGAGAGGCCGGCCCCCTTGGCCGCCGCCTGGAGCGGGGCGATCCCCTCTTGGCACTGGACGGCCTCGGCACAGTAGATCAGGGCGAACTTGGTCGCCCCGGCCTGCTTGACGGCGTCGATGATGCCGGCGAAGAGCGAGTCCTCGGTCTGGCCTTCGGGGTAGAAGTCCGAGTTGTCGTAGTAGGGCTGGGCCGAGGTGTCCATGCCGACGACGGGCACGCCGGCCTGCTGGACGTAGGTGGCCCACACCGCGTCGTTGTTGGAGGCGTCGACGATGGCCACCACGTGATCGGTTTCCACGAAGGTGTGGACGATGGTGGTCGACGTCGTCGGGTTGGAGTCGTCGTTGGCGTAGATGAGGTCGATCTTGTGGCCGTTGATGCCCCCGGTGGCGTTGACCGAGGCCACCCAGGCCTTGTAGATGGCCGGCACGTCGACCACGGCGGCGGCCAGCGGCCCGGTGCACCCGCAGACCAGCCCGATCTTGATCGGCGCCTTGGCGCTGGCGGCCCCGGCCGCCTGCGGCGTGCTCAGGGCGGTGGTGGCCGCCAATCCTCCGGCCAACAGCAACGTCGCCGTGAGCGCGGCCACACTGCGCAGAAGCCTTCTCATAACCCTTGCCCCCGTTTTACATATTTGTCGGTTATATGAACGTTGTGTGTCTAACACAAGTCGACGTCAATGTCGAGCCATCTGGAGCAAAAGGCCTTCCCTGCCCAGGCCACTGCGTTGCCGCTCGCCATCGGAGACCTCGGCCGGCGCAGCGCACATTTCGGCCGACGTGGCAAGGCGATGATCGCCGTCAGCTGCCGTTCCAACTGAGGGGCTCGGTCAATCCGTTGCTCGTTGGCGTCACCCCGCTGGACGTGACCTGCACCGCTCCTTCGGGAAGCAGCGGGACGTTCACCGATGATGGTGTGGAGGGGCTCCACACCACCTTGTATACGCCGCCGGGAAGGGTCTTTTTCTGCGGTGTGCTGGGCAGGCACGGTAGCGGCGTCGTCAATGCAGAGAGCAGGGCGCCCGCGCCCGTGCATTTGTCGGCCGGTGCTTGCGTTGTCAGCACGAACTGGAGGTGGTCACCTGCCGGAACGGCATAGAGCGTGGGCGTCAGTCCGATGTCATAACGCTGCAGTGAGTTCGCTGGCGCGTAGCTGTTCTTGGCGTAGGGATGTTCGGGTCGAACAAGCAGGTCGTTCTTGTCGTACCAAGAGCTGCTCCCATCGACCGCCCGCAGGCTTCCCAGAACCGTTCCGGTTGCGAGCTGCGTGCTTTGGCCCGACGGCGATACGTCGTACAAGGTTCCGTTCAACTCAAGATTACGATTGCTCGACCTGGCGTAAATGGTGGCGGCTATCGGGCCGCCGATAATTTCTTCATTGGCCAACGGCTGTGCGTTGAACGTGAGGGTCGTGCCGTCCAAGGTCGGCTGGCCCCAGCGAAGAGCGGCCGATCCAGCGCTCGGCGAGCTCGTCGACAAATGGCCGTTCGATGCCAGATGATACCCGGTGTAGTCGTCGGTCATCGGGTAGGTGGTGGCATTGACCCACGTGTCCGCCTGCAGCTCGTACAGATGCATCGGCGTCCGTGTATCCGTGATGCCGGTGTGCTCTCCCTTCAACCAGGTGTCGTACCATTCGAGTTGGATGGTCTGGTCAAGCCCTTGGCCGTGCTGCCACGGGCCGATGACGATTTGATAGCGACCGGTCGTCTTCTGACCCGGGCTCATTGCGCCCAAGGCAGGCCGGTGGTCGTACGTGTTCTGGAAGATCGAATACTCCAGGAGTGAGCCCGGCCCGTCGGTGGGATACCACCCGCTCCACAAAAGTGCCGGGATGTTGTTCTTCACAATGTCGGGGGCAACGTTGTACGTCGTACGCTCCTGCCAAAACGCACCGTTGTACGCGACTGGGCCGCCGGTGAGGAACTGATCCTCCAGTGCTACGTCCTCGGCGTGGTTCACGGCCTCGTTCTTCGTACCGTCGAGCGTTTCAGCCAAGGGGCTCGCGAAGAGCCCCGCCACCTGGCTGGGTATGCCACCAGCGAAGTAGGTGCTGTAATCGTTCGAGGCGCAGGCCGGAAGGATCTCCTTGACGGGTGAATTCGGACCGAGGGCCGCCGCCGTGAAGATCTGATCGATTCCCAGAAACGAGCAACCGTCCAGACCCACGACGCCATTGGAGCCGGTCAGCGTGTGGGCCGCCCAATGGACGAGCGCGACACCGTCCTTCGTCTGGCGAGGGCCGAAGAAGGGCGAAAGGTCCTCCTTGCCACCGGGGCCGTACGTGTCAATGGTGCCTCGCACTTCGACAACCGCGTTGATGTATCCCCGGGTCACGTAGAAGCTGTTTGGTTGATCCTCGGCCGGATACGGATCCTGGGTCAGCAAGACGGGAAACGTCCCAGCGGCTCGATTCCCTGTAGATAGGTCGGCCGGATAGCCGACGTTGGCGATGAGCGTGACACCGTCACTCATTCGCAGTGGAATGTTGTCCACCACGGTCATCCCGTACGTGACGGGGTCTGGTTGCCAGGTTCCCCCCGGCCACGGGTTCGGCGCGCTCGTACTCGCCCCAGAAGGCAAGGCCCCCCACGCCAGCGGGAATGCAATGAAGAGGCCCACCATCGCGGCAAGCCCACGTCGGAACGAGGACGAGCCACTCCGGTCCTTCGGGACTGAGGATTTCGTTCTACGCCCCTGTCGAGATTCGACAACCGCTTGCTCTTGACTCGACACCGTCGAACCCCCCCTGGACTTGCGTCCCCATTCCCCGCCGGCGGCTGGGCCCATCCTCGACAAAATCGAGCTTGATGTCAATATTACAAAGCCCAGGCTGAGGGCGTCAAACACCTTCGCGTAGGACTCCCCGGATTGCGTGATCGACCTGATCGAGCAGTCGCCTCAACTCGGCACCGCCGTGGAGGAAGGGAGCAAGCGGAGGTCCTGGAGTCTCTGGAGCCACTTCCGAAACATGGTCTCGGTATCCATGCAGTCGTGGAACCCGGCCTGCCGGACAGCGACGGTACTGTTCAAGACCGGCCCGACGGGAGGATCCTCGCCGCTGAGCAAACCGTCAGCATAGACAAGTGAATTTGGGCCGACGAAGGCCAAAATGTCCCTCGGCGCCCGTAGATTGAACCGATCGACCAGATGGGACCACTGGTTGCTCCGCCGGGGAATCTCTTGGGCGAGCTGCACAGGGCGATGCTCACCGATCGCCATTCCCATGACCTCGGCGATCACCGGCCAGATGTTCTGCCAAAGGAACACGTCACCGTTCGTGAGGTTGTACGTCCCCCCTCGGGCGTCCGGGCACGTAGCGGCCCATGCCAACGCCCGGGCGACCAGATCGGCGTCTACCGCTTCCTTGACCATCGTTGAAATATGGCGCCCCGGGAAGTCCAGCGGCCGGCCCTCGTCGCGGAGGAGGGCTGCCCACGCACCGAGTACCGGTATGAGGTTCATGTTGTTGCCGATGGCGTCGCCGTAGATGACGGTGGGACGGAAGATCGTCAGACCCCACGAGGCGCCCTCCTGCCGCCCCTTCAGGTAGTCCTCCTGGAGGAAGTAGAAGTTGGGATGAGCGGCACGGCCGTCTCGTTCCCGTAGGGGGTTCTTTACTCCAGCCCAACCGATGGACGGGTGGTGCATGCCGTAGGCCTTTGTCCCCTGCATGAGAGAGACGTGTGCCATGGGTGAAGAGGCGAGCAGCGGTTCCATCAGATTGCTGAGCATGTGCTCGTTGCGATGCATCACCTCCTCGTCGAACCAGCCAGCCGACAAACCGTCTGCCTCGTACAACGCGGCATAGACGACGTGAGTGATATCCCGCCGGGAGGAGAGCACCCTGCTGCACTGCCTCTCGTCCGCGAGGTCGAGGGGCAGCCACTCTGATGCGACCGAGACAGAGGGACGTCGCCGTGACACGGTCACCACCCGCCAGCCTGGGATCGAGGCGAAGTGCTGAGCCGCGGCCTGACCAACGACTCCGGTTGCTCCGGCAATCAAGACCGTCGGTGTGCTGTCCATCCCCTCACCTCTCTGCAATTACTCCTCCGCGAAGGGGACCGGATCAGGCGAATCCAAGAGGTGCTTCATGACTTTGCCGGTGACGTTTCGGGGGAGGCTGTCACGGAATTCGACGAGTGCGGGCACCTTGAACGGCGCCAGAGCTGCGGCCGCCCATGCCCGCACGTCGTCGGCGTCAAGCACCGACCCGGGCTGGCGGACGACGACTGCTTTGACCTGTTCGCCGAGCACCCGATCGGGTACGCCGACGACCACGACGTCGGTGATGGCAGGGTGCTCGTGCAGGCGATCCTCGATCTCCGCCGGGTAGATGTTCTCGCCCCCACGGAGGATGAGATCGGAGCGCCGGCCCTCGAGGAAGAGCAGATCCTGCTCTATGCGGCCGAAGTCACCCGTGCGGTACCAACGGTTCTCTCCGAGCGCGGCCTCACTGGCCACCGGATCACGGTCGTACCCGAAGAACACGGACGCGCTGCGAATCTGTACCTCGCCGACCGCGCCGTCGTCCACCTGCACATCGGAGCCGGGTTGACACACCCGGATCTGGGCGGCCGGCGGCGGCCCCCCTACATTGCCGGGGATGTCGAGAAGACCCGGCATGACCGCGGTGGCCCCGGTACCGTCCGTCTCGGTCATCCCGAGACCGACCACCAGGCCCGAGCGGGCGTGCGGCCACTGCTCCGCCATCCGCTCGAGCAGATTTGCCGACCAGAGGGATCCGCCACCGACGATGGAGCGGAGGCTCGAGACCTCGTACTGATCGACGTGTGGATGTTCGAGGAGCCGCCAGGCCTGGGTCGGTACCAACCGCCACGTCGTCACGCCGTGCTGCTCGGTCAGGGCGAGCTGGCTCTCCGGGGACCACCGGCCGGGCGGCGGCATGTAGACGAGCTTCGTGCCCGTGGCGACAGATGAGATGGCCTGGCAGTTGAGCCCGGAGATATGGAACAAAGGTAGGGCTGCGATCTCACATGTCTCGGCGGCTATGGCACCTGCTGCGGCACTGCGAAGAGCAATGGACTGCGCCCAGTGGATGTTGTTTCGATGGGTGAGCACGGCTCCTTTGGAGCGTCCCGTCGTCCCGCTCGTGAAGAGGATCACGAAGGGGTCGTCCTCGTCGATGGCCACGTCGGGAAGAGGAGGGTCACCCTCGAACCAGATCGGAGTGGCGTCGTCGAGATCGCGGCGGGGCAGGTCCGGAACGAGGCCCGTGAGACGGGCCAGCCGTTCCCGGTCGCCAATGAGCAACTTCGGGCGGGTGAGGCCAATACCGTATTCGAGCTCCGGGCCGGTCCACCAACCATTCAGGCCCACCACGACGCCGCCGAGCACGATGACCGCCCACGCCACAATGACGAATTCATAACGGTTGGCCGAGGCAATAGCGACGCGGTCCCCCCGGCCGATTCCGTGTTCGCTGCGAAGGGCGGCGGCGGCGGCGGCGACCAACCGCCTCGCCTCGACGAACGTGATCGTGTGCTCGCCGTGCACCAGGTACGGACGGTCACCGTTGCGGGTCGTACCGTCCTCGAAGAGTGCCCGTAGATGCGGGTAGCGGCGAGCGAACACCTCGTGGCGCGTGCCCATCACCTCTTCCTCGACGATCTCAAAGGCTCCCCCCGGCCCCATCAAAGAGTGGCGCCGCTCGGGCAGAAAGGCCGGCCCCGGAACCCAGCGCAGGGTGGTGGGCACGCTATCGCCCGGGTCCAACCGGGCGGAACTGGACGAGCGTCGTGTCGTCGACGTCTTCGAAGCTCGCCTGTACGGGTAGGCCGATCACGACGTCATCCGGATCAATGTCGACCAGATTCGTTGTGAGTTTCGGGCCTTCCGCGAGCTCGACCACCGCGATGACGTAAGGAACCTTGTCGGCCAAGCCGGGATGGGTAGGCCGGCGAGCCACCGTGTAGGTGAAAACCGTGCCCCTTCCCGACACAGCGCACCACCGAAGGTCGTCGCTGCCGCAGGCCGTGCAGAGGTACCGGGGATAGAAGAGGTACGTCCCACACGCGTGACAGCGCTGTACACGAAGCTCGCGCTCTTTGGCTGCCGTCCAGAACGGCTGGGTCAACGGCGAGGGGTCGGGCAGCGGCCGCGCCGTCACCGGGTCGCACCGAGTATGAGGCTCACCTGTTCACCCATGATCCCCCCGTTCCCGTGAACGAAGGCCAGCTCGAGGTCCGGTACCGTTCGGTCGGCTGCTCGGCCCTGCAGCTGGCGGACCGCCTCGGTGACATGACTCATCCCCCCGGCGATGCCCGACTGGCCGTAGGACAGCTGGCCGCCATGAGTGTTGAGTGGGAAGTCCCCGTTCCACCGCAGGTCGTGCTGCTCGACGAAACGTCCCGCCTCGCCCTTCGGGCAGAATCCGGCGTCTTCGAGCGTGAGGAGAACGGTGATCGTGTAGCAGTCGTAGGCCGACACGAGCCCGATATCCGCCGGCTTGACACGGGCCATGGCGAAGGCGCGTTCTGCTGCCGGCTTCACCGCCGAGGTGCTGAGGTCTGGAGCGTACGTCGCCGACCAGTGGCTGACGTGCTCGCCCAGGCCGAGGACCTGAACGACTGGAGGGCGGAGATCCTGGGCCCGCTCATTCGTCGTGACAAGCACGCCGGCGGCGCCTCCGGTTGGCATCACGATCTCAAGGAGGTGGAGAGGGTCGAGGACCATGGGTGAGTCCAGCACGTCCTCGAGCGTCAGCGGTTGGCCGTAGAAGATCGCATCAGGATTCACACACGCGTTGGCACGCTGCTGCACTGCGACGTTCGCAAGCTGCTCGGGAGTGGTGCCGTACTCGTGCATGTAACGGCGGGCGATCAGGGCGTACCCGTAGTTCGCCCCGATGCCACCGTACGGCTCCTCGAATTCTGCAGTGGGCGACTGGTCGGCGACGCGGGGACCGGGCGCCCCCGGGAGACGGGTCGACGCGGTGAGGCAGAGGCAGGTGGTGCAGGCCCCAGTGGCCACGGCCATCGCAGCGCGGGCCACCATGGCCGCGCCCGTGGCACCGCCATGGTCGACTCGGTCGACGAAACTCGCCTGCAATCCCAGCATCTCGACGAGCGCCACCGCCCCCATCGACATAGAACGGATCTGGTGGACGACGAGGCCGTCCACGTCCCGCAGGGAAATCCCGGCGTCGCGCACGGTGAGGTCGGCGACGCGGCTGATGAGTTCGACCGTCGTCTGGTTTCCCGTGTCTCGGCGTGGAGCAATCTCGCCGATACCGCAGATCGCGGCACGGCCAGCGATCATTTTGTCGCGACGGTGTCGGTATCGCGACCTGACCGCAGAACGGTGCCGGGCATCTCTCCGGTCAGAGCTGCGTCCTCGACGATGAGGCCACCATTTACGAGCACCGTGTCGATGCCGTGTGCCTCGGCATAGAGGCGCATTCCGTTGGCAGGGAGGTCCACCCGGACCTCGGTGGGCGAGGTTCGTACCTGTGTTTCGTCGAACACGACGACATCGGCGTGGAATCCGACCTCGAGGCGACCCCTGCCGGAGAGTCCGAAGGCTCGGGCGGCGTCGTCGGTCACCATCCGTACGGCAGTCTCGAGAGGAAGGAGCTGACGTTCCCGTACGGTCGGACCGACGAAGTCCGTGAAATAGGAAAATGTGTCCACCATGTCGAGGTGGGCGCCGGCATCTGAACCCCCGATGATGGTGCGTGCGTCCTCCCAAATCGAGGCCCGCCGTTTCCAGGATTCAGGGTCGTCGCCCTGCGGCGGTACCACGAACACCGTAGCCAGGTCATCGGCGACGGCGACATCGAACATGAGATCGAACGGTTCAACACCCCGGCTCCTTGCCGCATCGGCGATCGTCCGGCCGGCGACATCGGCATAGGTGGCCGCGCCGACACTCTCGAAGCGGAGCCGGTCGACGTCATACCAGATCCGCCCCGCCTCGGCCGCGGTAGCCGCGAGTCGGCGCCGAACATCGGGATCGGCGAGCATCCGCCGTTTCTCGTCGCGTGGGTGTCCGAGAATTTCGGCCCACACTGGCTCGGAGTCGAACAAGAACCCGGAGTCGAGGTTGATGTGGAGCGTTTGGGGGATCGGCAAGGTGAGGCCGTACACCGCTCCCCCATGCTGTATCGCCACATCGGATGCTCCGAGACGACTCTGGATGGCTTCGTCCGTGATATCAGGCCGCACCGTCAGCAGGTTCCAGTTGAGCGGGCGTTGCGCAGCTACCGACATCCGGGCCATGAGCAGCGATCGCTCGTGCGGAAAGGGACCGGCCGCGAGCGGGAGGAACTCCAGGAAGGTTCCCGGGTGCTGGCGCAGTTCAGAGGACAGACGTAACAGCTCCTCCTCAGTGGCGAATCGGGACGGGATGGGATCACCGCCCGCGTCGTTGTGGGTTTCCGACCACGATGACGAGAAACCCAGGGCGCCCCCGGCCAGGCTGTCCGAGACCATTCTGCCCATGGCGCCGATCTCGTCGTCGGTCGCCTGGCGGCGCCAATCATCACCCAAGACGATGCGCCGAACCGTGGAGTGACCGACGAGGAACCCGGCGTTGAGCGCCGTCTTTCCGTCGATGCTGGCAAGGTACTCCGCAAAGGTCCGCCACCGAATGTCGACACCCGCGCGCACGCTGTCGAGCGGCATTCCCTCTACCCGTGCGAGCATCGTGGTCACATAGTCGACCGCCTCCGGCTCCATCGGAGCGAGCGTGAAGCCGCAGTTGCCGCCGATCACCGTCGTGACGCCGTGCAGGGGGCTCGGCGTCAGGTACGGATCCCACGCCACCTGGGCGTCGTAGTGGGTGTGCACGTCGACGAAGCCGGGCGCAACGATCTTTCCGCTGGCGTCGATTCGGCGCCTCGCAACTTCGTCCAGCTCACCGATCGCCACGATGCAGCCGTCCCTGATCCCAACATCGGCACGGCGTCGCGGCCGCCCTGTGCCGTCGACGATCTCACCACCTACGATTGCGACATCGAGCACCGCGCACCTCCTTCGGTGTTGGCCTCGCCAAAGGCTACCCTCGCCCGTTGCCCGGGCGACCCTGAATAGACCGTTGTGGCGATCAGCAGACGCTCGATGTGTCGATGCTCCATCGGAGGTTCAACGGGAAACGATGGTCACGCCGGCGGTCCCCGGCGCGCCGTAGAGCTGGGCGTAGCCGACTTTGGGGTTTCCCGGTACCTGTCGATCACCGCCGTCCCCGCGCAACTGTAGGACTAGCTCGTGGACCTGCCTAAGGCCGGAGGCACCGATCGGCTCGCCGTTCGCCAGGAGGCCACCGTCCGTGTTGATCGGCATAGGACCGTCGATTCCGGTGGCACCGTCCGCGATCAACTGCTCCTGCTCGCCGTCCTTACAGAATCCGTTTTCCGCCATGTGGATGATCTCGGCACCGGCATCGGTGTCCTGAAGCTGGATCACATCGACGTCTTCGGGGCCGAGACCGGCGCGTTCGTACGCCGCTCTCGATGCGTCAGTCGTCGGAGCGTCACCCCGTTGGAGCGGAGTTGACGGGCTATGCACTTCGAAAGCACCGTAGCGCCGAGTGCGCACCTCGGACGCTCGAAGGAAAATGGGATTCGGGGTAAAACGGTGCGCGATGTCCGCCTTGCAGAGCACGATTGCGGCCGCTCCCTCGTCCGGACTGCAGAACATGTACTGCGTCAGCGGATCATTCACCATTCGAGACTCCGCTATCTGCTCGGCAGGTATGGGCGACTTCCGAAAGGCATTGGGATTTCTCGCACCGTTTCGGTACGCCTTGGCCGCGACCGCGGCGAGACACTGCCGCGTGATGCCGTGGTCGTACATATAGCGCTGGATCTTCATGGCGAAGAATTTCGGAGTAAGGAACAGGCCCAACTCTCCGTACCAACTCGGAAGGCTGTATTGCACCGGATCGGCCGAGAAGGCCCCTACTGGGTGCTTGTCCATGCCGACCGCGACCCCGATGTCGTATGCCCCCAACTGAATGGTCTGCGCGGCGAGGCTGATCGCGCTTGCGGCAGTGGCACAACCGTTGTAGACGTCGGTGAACGGAAGGCCGGTAAGGCCGAGGAGGTTCACGACGGCATCGGGGTTGTCGACCTCATAGCTCCCGCCGAAGGCGAACTGGACGTCCCGCCATTGGAGGCCTGCGTCCGCCAGGGCGGCCCTGATGGCATCCGCTCCCATTTCGATGGCAGACTTCCCGGGGAAGCGGCCGAAGGGGTGGAGTCCGACTCCGATGATGGCGACGTCAGTCATTTGGTCACTCCTTCTTCGGTCGGCGCAAAGGCATACGTCATGACCTCGCGCCCTTCCTCGTCGGTCCTGAATCGCAGCACTACCGTCTGCACCTGCTGGCCGATGTGCGGAGGCCCGTCGGCAAAGCCGACCAGCCTCGATTCGACCCGAAGTTCACCCTCGAGTTCCACGTATCCCACGTAGTAAGGCTGGAACGTCTCAGCTGTTTCCTCTCCGGCGTACGGAGGGGCCTTAGGCAAGAACTCCTGACTGGTCCAGGTCCAGACCGTTCCGGTCGGAGAAAGCTCCACGACCTCCATTTCGGCACTGCACCTCGGGCACCCGTCCTGCGACGGAAAAGCGTAGGCGCCGCATGCGCCACAGCGAGACCCAAGGAGTCGAGGAGCGTCAGCGGGCCACGAGAAAAGACCTTCTGCTATCGGAACTTGCTGCACTCGTCCTCCCGTCTTCGATGGGCCTCTCACACGCGCTCCCCGGAAGGCCCTTTGCGGCAGGGGAATCCGAACTGGGCAGTCCCGCCCGCCGTGAACTCCTCCGGGTTGACTTCGACATCGAAATCATGCCATCTGGACGAGTGGTGCGCAACAGCGCAACCTGGCTCGCCGTCTGGTGCCACGGAGATACGGACGCCAAGCGACGGCCGTCGACGGGACCGGGGCTGACGTGTCCTTTTAGGCGACATCGATCGACCGGTGATCCCGAACCGCCGCACATGAGCGGCGCGCCATGGACAGAAACATTTCGTCGGCACGGGCATCGCGCTGTCCACTGGACGTCAAGGATCCGATAACCGTGATCATCGGGCCATGGAGTTGGCCTATCCGGTAGTCGGTTCTACAGCGGTCCAACGAATATCCAGCGATCCCCTGGGCTTGCAAGAGTTCGTAGTACGTCGCCAAGAGGTGCTCTTCCTGTGCCCGGCGTTGCTCGATCGGAAGGCTGGTCCCGATGAAGTAGCTGAGGTCGCGGGCGGGCAGCGCGACAGCGAGGGTCTGCCAGTCCACGACCACCACGTCCTTCCCTGCCGGATGGAGCATCAGGTTGTCGAGGCGGTAATCTCCGTGAACGAGCGAGAACGGCTCCGGGTGGTTCAGTTGCCACTCGAAGAGCACCTCGGCCACGGCGTGCAGGGTGGCGACGTCATCCGCGTCGAGTCGATGTTCGTAGCGCGCAATGAACTGATCCGTCGCAGTCCGAGCCAACTCCGCCAGGAACGCGGCGCGCGCTTCGGTGAGCGGGAGAAGAAAGTCGACTTCCGTGAGAGCCCCGTCATTCCAGCGTGACGCGTGCAGACGGGAGAGATTTTCTACGGCCAACGTCGCGTGGATCAGTGAGCACCCGTCGGACTGCCGCCCGGGTTGCCTGGGAGATAGATCCTCCAGCAGGAGAGTGAACCACGTGCCATCGTCACTTATGGCCGAGTACCAACAGTGTGGAACCGGTACGTTCACCTGAGCAGCAAGCAGCCGGTAGAAGCCGATCTCGTTTCGATGGGCCGTCGCCACTCGCCGTCGGGCTTCCTCGTCTCCACTGGCCAACTTGGCGATAAGCGTCGGCGCGTAGCCGTCAGCGTCTATCACCAGGCGGTACGTCGAGGAGGTCTGGCCGGTCCCGATACGTTCCACTGACACCGATCGCACCTCTGTCTCGAGCACATCGGAGAGCCACTTCTCGTTAAGCTGATCAGCGGATGTCACGGGTGATGTCACGGGTGATGTCACGGCACAGATCTTCCAGGATTCGCCGGCATGTTCCGCAACCTCTCCGGACGTTCCGCTCGGTAGGCGGCAAGTATCGGTTCGAGTTCCGT
>Ga0307373_10001300_pt1 | contig 46801 bp, 57 predicted proteins | sample OX2MG_FD_202534 | JGI IMG/M metagenome (GOLD analysis project Ga0307373, IMG submission 202534) | Soil microbial communities from Risofladan, Vaasa, Finland - OX-2 | ecosystem: Environmental > Terrestrial > Soil > Coastal area > Acid sulfate soil | place: Finland: Risofladan, Vaasa | collected...
ACTCTGACCCTGCTGGGGAGCGACCCGCGCGTCGGCGCCGCCGGCCGTGCCCGCGCCGCGCTGGCTGATACCCTTGGACTGGCCGAGCAGGACCTCGGACTCGACGGCCGCTGGACCCAACTGCTCCAGCAGGGCGTCCTGGCCCAGATCCACCTCCAATCCTGGAGCGCTCGGGCCCGTCTGGAGGCCGACGACCTCGGCTTGCCCGAGCAGGCCCTGCCCGGAGTCGGCGCGCTCCTTGACCTGGGCGTCAAGCGCCTGCTGCCCCGCACCCTGTACGCCGAACTACAGACGGCGGAGAGCCGGGTGCGGGACTGCCTCTATGCCCGGAGCATTCGCTGCCACTGGGGCTACTTCGTCCCGGTCAGCGCCTACGCCGCCTGGCGGGCCGAGTTGCAGATCCGCCAGGGCGCCTTCTTCGCCCTGCGTGATCGGCTGATCGCCGAGTACGAGGGCTGGCGGGCTGCCCTAGCTGCGGAGTATCTGCCGATCGCCCAGGCCGCTCACCGCCGCGCCGGGGTGCTGACCGGGGCGTCCGCCGGAGACGAGGCGACCTTCGTGCGGCGCTTCATCGACTCCATCCTGGCCCGCATCCCTGCGCCCGTCGAGTTGTCTCGTATGTTCTCCAGTCGCCTGGAGCTCCAGTTTATTCCCCTCCTCAGCTATCTCCAGGCCGAGGGCGCCGGACAACAGGTGGTCGTGCTGGGCGACGATCCGGCGTTGCGTGCCCTGCAGCAGGATGTGCTGGCCAGTGCCGCGGCAGACAAGCGGGAGCTGGTCGACGGCTTCCGCCGCGATGTGGTAGGTCAGTTACGCGGACTGGTCTATGAGGCGGTCACCGACGTGCTTGCCGCACTGGAGCGCAAACCCACGCTGGGCGCCGGCTCCGCCCGCCAATTGCGTCATCTGATCGACCAGGTAGAGCAACTCAATTTCTATGACGACGCCGAACTCAGCGCCGGTATGGCCCAGATCCGCACTCTGCTCGACGCTCGCGGCGAGCGCCGGGACAGCGCCGCGCTGGCCGCTCGGTTGCAGGATCTGGCCGTGGTCACCCGCGCCACCTTGCTGGACCTCGGGCTGGCGCCCCGCTCTGCCCGCAGTCTGGGCATTCCCGAGGATCCCGCCCCTGAGTTGGTCCAGCGTTCCCGGGCCCGTTTGCTTCCGCCGGTGGACCGGTCGGCTTTGCAGCCACACCTCCTGCCGGAGAGGAGCGCCGACCGTGCCCTGTAATGCCGTTGCCATGGTGACCGCCCGGGTCGGCGACCCCACGTTGCTCGCTTCCCTGGAGCCCGCGCAGCGCCTGGAGGTGCTGCGCGCCTACCTGGCCGCCGCCTACCCCGATCTGCAACTCGACATCCAGTCCGAAGGGGCACGCTGTCTGATCCGGTTGGGCACGTTGCGCCTGGCCCTGGAGGCCGATGGCCGATTGACCCTGTCCGGTAACGCCTACGACTCGCGGGAGCAGCAAATTCTGGCTGAACTGCCCGCCGCTCTGGCTGAGTTGTTGCGCCGGGCCTGCGGGCTGGCCCTGCAGGAGCGGATCCGCCAAACCCTGGCCGGGTGCTATGTCCTGCTGGAAGAACAGCAGGTCGGCGAGAGTTTGGTCCTGCGCATCGAGTGCTAGAAGGGAGCCGATTATGCAGCTTCGTATCGTGATTCTGCCCGATGGTCGCTTCGGCCTCTACAGCGAGGACGGCGGCTTCGCCGAGGGCGCCCAGGCATTGGCCGAGGTGCTGGCCACCCTCGGCGCCGCAGGCATCGAACCTATTGAGGTCGGCCGGGTTGAACAGCATCGCCATGAGGACCAATCGATTCGTGAGGAGATCCGCCATGCACACTGATATTGCGCCGGGCTGGTATCGCACCCTGGTCGCCAAGTACACCAGTCAGATCGCCCACTCGTTCATCCTCCATTTCAACATCCATGATTATGTGGTGCCGGGCAGGCCGCTCTACGACTACCTGCAGGCGATTCTGGCCCAGCGGGAGATCATCGCCCGCTATAATCGGGCCGAGGGGATCACCTTCGCCCTGCCCAGCATGCGTACCCGAGCGTTGGCCCTGCTGGGTCTGGAGCAGCAACCGGTCGGCGATCCCCTGCGTACCGCTCTGGCCGGGCTGCAACGGGCCGGGGGCGGCGCCGACGAACTGCCGCGCGCTCCCGCCGCCGCCCTGCCGCTGCTGGAGCGCCTCCTGCGCTCAGAGGCTCGGGTGGCCGTGCTGCTCGACTATGCCGAAACACTGCTCCCCGCCGCCGACCTGGCGGCGATGAGCGAGGGCGATCGTGCCGCGCTGATTCTGGTCCAGCGCTGGGGGCGCGACGCCGAGATCGCCGCCGCCGGCAACCTGGTGATCCTCACCACCAGCACCCTGGCCGATCTACATCCGGTGTTGCGGGCAGCAAGCGCCCGCTTCGAGGCGATTGAGGTGCCGCTGCCTGATCTCGCCGGCCGTCTGACCTATTGTCGGCAACTGGCGGCGGAGTTGGGCGAGACCGAGGGGCCGCGCTGGGAGCTGGATCCCCAGGCCCTGGCCGTGGCCACGGCCGGACTTGGCCTGATCCACATTCAGGACATTGTGTTACGTGCTCAGCAGGAGGGCACGCTTACCCGCGACTTGGTACGGGAGCGCAAGGCCGAGATCGTCGCCGGTGAGTTCGGCGAGGTCCTGGAGATCCGTGAGCCTCGCTTCGGACTGACCGCGATCGGCGGCCTGGCTCACGTCAAGCGCTACCTGGAGCGCAGCGTGATTCGCCCCCTGCGCCATGGAAACACGGCGCGCTGCCCGGCCGGGTTGCTGTTTACCGGACCGGCCGGGACAGGGAAGACCGCCATGGCCGAGGCACTGGCCCATGATGCCGGGGTCAACTTCGTCTCACTCAACCTGGGACGGATCCTGGGCAGCTACGTCGGACAGAGCGAACGCAACCTGGAGCGCGCCCTGCGGGCCATCACGGCCCTTGCCCCGGTAATCGTGATGATTGACGAGATCGACCAAACGGTCGGTCGGGGCGGGGCGGGTGACAGCGGCGTCTCCAGTCGTCTGTTCAAGCGACTGTTGGAGTTCATGAGCGACGCCCTGGCCAATCGGGGCCGGGTGCTGGTGGTGGCGGCCACGAACCGGCCCGACCTGGTGGACGCGGCGTTACGCCGCCCCGGCCGCCTGGATAAGAAGATCCCTTTCCTGGTGCCGGACGAGGAAGAGCGGGCGGGCATTCTTGCCGCCCTGGCTGCTCGCTCCGGGCTCGCGCTCACCGCGGTGCCGACTGAGTGTCTGCGAGGCAGCGAGGGCTGGACAGGGGCCGAACTGGAGGCGGCCATGCTCAAGGCAGGCGAACTGGTCGAGGACGAGGGGATCAGTCCTGAGGCGGCTCTGGAGCGGGCCATCGCTACCCTCTCGCCGAGCACGGCCGATATCGAATACATGACCATGCTGGCTCTGGCCGAGTGTAACGATAGCGACCTGCTGCCCGAGCGCTACCGCCCCCTGGCGCGCGACCGGGCTACCCTGGCTCAACAGGTCGCCGATCTTGCGGCAAGCGGGGCACGGCCTCGGGCGGCTCGCGCCTTGTAGGGCGCTGCTGGGGCGCCGGTCCTGCACTGTCCGCAACCGGCGCCCCACGCTTCGACCTGATAAGCGACACTGGAGAGGGGTGACCAATGCGTACCGGCTATCTGGAGGTGAGCGATGTCCGACCCCGACGCGGGGCCCGATCCCGAGGAACTGCTCTCCCTGCCCCAGGCCGCGCACATCGCCGGCCTGAGCAGACGCACGCTGCAAAACGCCATACATCTGAAATACGTGTCTGCTCGCAAACTCCACCCGGCCGCCCGCGACTGGTTTGTGACCCGTGGCGAGTTGCACCGTTATCTGATGGGCCGGCGACGGGCCCGTCCCGCCCCGCTGCCCGCCGACTATGTCGCGCCCCGCAACCCAACGCCGCCGGCCGAGGATTGAGGCGATCCCGCTTTGTTGGGCCACAATCCCGGCAAGCCGCCGAACCGCTCACGGACGAGGCGCTCGCCGCGGCGCTGGGCATGGCCGGCAGTCCCGATCCGGCACATGCGCGCTATGCCGAGATGCTGACCGCGCCGAAGGCCGGCACGGAGTCCCCCCTGCCGTGCTCGACCGGGTGATCCGGGCAGATGAGGGCGGCTGGAGCGGTGCCGTGATCGCTCTCTTTCTCCCCGCCATGACTGTGCCGTCTCGCGGTGGGACGCCTCCACGACCATTCACACCAGGAGGAGAAAGCGCCGGCACGCATCGCCGACGAAGCCGCGCTAGTCATCAGTGCCTTTCGCGATCCGGCGTGTCGGTCGGCAGGGCTTGGCATGAGCCGCTGGAAGGAGGAGCAGTTCTGTGCCGCTTCTGCCCGCCTCGTCCAGCGGCACTGCGGACACGTCTGGCCTTTCGAAATGAGGAATACTCTTGAGCCGGCCGGTATGGCACCCCCCGTGGTGTGTAGGCACAAGCCTGCCCCTGCATCTGATCGCCGTGCTCCGTCAAGGGATACCACGTAAACGGCGATCCACCGATTGATCGCCGCCGTGGCTGGAGACTCAACGAGCGGTGGCATTCCCGCATCCACGGCCGTACGGTAAGGGCGCGAGGTAGGCGACTAGGCGGCCGTACTGCGGCCCGCCTCGCCCAACGCGGTACCCACAAGCCGCGCTGCGCGCGGAAAGAATCGCGTCCACAGGTGCGACCAACCATGAAGCAGTGCCTGATTTTATCGCCGGTTGTACTCCATTTTACTCCTGAAACCCCTTGACAACACATCTATATAGATGTATTATTATAACAGGAAGAGCGAGATGGACTCTTCCGACCAGCCGAACGGTCCCCCCGCCTTCGAAAGTAAGGGGACCGTTCAAGTCGAAGCCGGAGGAGCAGCCCATGGCCAACCAGGTAGCAGCGTATGTCACGGAGCGGATCATCGCCCAACTGCAAGCAGGCATGGTGCCCTGGCGCCGGCCGTGGGTAGCGGATCCCGCGATCAACTATGTCTCCCGGACGGCCTATCGTGGCATCAACACCCTACTGCTCCCCGAGGGCGGCGAGTATCTCACCTTCAAGCAGGTAACCGATCTCGGCGGCAGAATCAAGAAGGGCAGCACGTCCCATATGGTGATCTACTACAAGATGCTGGTGCGCCGTGAGGCAACGGCCGACCAGGAAGAGCGTCGCTCACTTCCCTTACTCCGCTACTATCGCGTGTTCGCGCTGGCCGATACCGAAGGGATCCCCAGTACGTTGGTGACCGCCACTCACCAGCCGTTGGCCGAGGCGGAGGCACTCGTCGCCGGGTACGAGAACGGCCCCACGATTCTGCAGGTACGCCAGGATCGGGCCTGCTACTCGCCGGCCCTGGATCAGGTGACGATGCCGACCATCAACCAGTTTCCCGAGGTCGCGCACTTCTACGGCACGCTTCTTCATGAACTAGTCCACTCCTCTGGTCACAAGAGCCGGTTGGACCGCTTCGACGGCGTCGACTCCACCGTGTTCGCGAGCGAGAGCTACGGCAAAGAGGAACTGATCGCGGAGATCGGCGCGGCCATCCTGGCCAGTCGGTGCGGGATCGACCGGTCCACGATTGGGCAAAGCGCCGCCTACATCGGCTGCTGGATCACCACATTGCAAGGCGACCTGACCTTGATCGTCGGCGCCGCGGGCAAGGCGCAGCGGGCCGTGGACTGGATCACCGGCGCGGCCCGGGAGCTAAGCGCTCGCGACGACCTCGCCGCCTAAACGCGGTACGCGGCACCGAGGCCGGGCCCGGCGGCGAAACCGGGCAGTGAACTGGAGTACTGGCCTACAGTGACGACGGCAAGGGGAACACGACATCGGCAGGCCGTGGGAGCCGTCTACCCACGTGTCCTCCCGTGGCCGCCGTCGAGAAGGCCAGGGGATCAGGGCCGCGAGTGCACCGCGCCTCGCTCCTGTGGATCCGCCGGTCGATCGGCAGCTCCCGCCTTACTGCTTCGTACCGACCGCACCGGTGAATATGGCCCCGGATGGGGCGGAAACGGACCGCGCATGTCTGCCTATTTCGTCGGCAATCCGCATATCAACGCCCTGGTCAATCTGGCCCTGTTCGGACCGTCTGATTGGACGGCCGGCCTCGCCTGGTGGCCCCAACCCTGCTGGTTCCCCGCGCCGATGACGCGTGACGGCTTCTTGCGTGATATGCCGATGCGGCGGCCGATCAGCTGCGAGTGCGCCCAGGAGGTAGGCCGGATGCTCACCGATCAGAATATTCTCAGCGTCAACTGCCGCTACGCGGAGAATCAGGAGGCGCCGCGCACCTTCGACTGGCAGCCGAATGCGATCCGGCCCACGGCCCTGGAGGGTCTGCAGGCCGTCGCCTGTTTTGAGTACCAGTCGAGCGTGGATCCCGCCTGGCCCGTCAGCGAGGCATATGCCTTTTGCGGCGCGCTCCGCGACATGCTGGTGCTTGCCTTACCCGGCTTTCGGGAGGCCGCGGGCTGGGAGTGGCGCGAATGAGCGTTAGCGTCTCCGCGTATGCCTTGGCCACGCCAATCCGGGCCCTGAGGGCCTCGCAACTCGGCGGCCGGCTATAACGTCTTTACGGAGACGAGTCCGGCGGCGTGGGTCATCCGCTCCGAGGCCAGGCCGGCCTGAACGGGCACGGCTTGGACCGACCACACGGCATGAGCGAGCGAGGAGGGATGTCTGCTCCAAGGTACAGCCGGGACCACGTGAGAATACAGCCATAGAGTCGCACACTATGCTACGGTACAGCACGAGAAACGCCGCGCGAAGAAGCCGAACGGCTCCCCCGCCTTCGAAAGTAAGGGAGCCGTTCCAGTCGAACCCGGAGGTCCACGACCATGATAACAACAACGAGCACGACCTGCGGCTCAGTCGGGGACTGTTGGCTTCGCGCCTGGGAACGGGCCAAGGCCGAGCAGCTCATCCCGTACCGGGAAACCCAGACCACCTGGTCGGTGAAGCACTACACCGTGACCGTGACGGGCGCCGGTTGGAGCGACCTGATCTGCTCCTGCCCGGCCGGCCGCTCCCACAAGATCTGCAAGCACATGGCCGTGGTGGCCAAGGCGATCAGTGCCCACGTCCTGCCCATACGGGGCACGGCAAAGCGACAGGAGGCGCCCGCCTCCACGGCGCCGGTGTGGCGCGTGCCTGACGCAATCCCCACCCACCGGCTTGGGCGCGAGGTGGCGCATGTGCACATTTCCGCCCCGCCGCATGGCCTATTGAGGTAAGGCTTGGGACGGTAGGGAGCGCCCATATGCGAAGATCGGATCGCGAAGTATGCAATGCAGGAGAATAGACGCAATTGAACGAGCCGGTTCGGGGAAGGGCCTGGACCGGCCCTTCAGCACACGTGGGAGAGACGTATGGAGCTTGAAGGACCAGACGAGGCGATTACCTTGCACCGAGCGGCGGAGATCGCCGGCTTGGCTCCGGTCAGTCTGCGTGACGCGGCGCGGTCGGGGCGGCTCAAGGCGGTGCGCCTGGGCCATGATTGGCTGACCACGCGGCGCAAGGTGCATCACTATCTCCGTGCCCGATCACGTGGTCCAGTCAAGCCCTTGCCGGCAGCGTATGAGACCCCAGAAGGCGAGGAGCCCGCGCCGCGGCGGTAACCTCCCCGGTGCTCGGGCACCGCATTATCGTACATGCCGAGGATTTCGCTCTGGTGCGGCGTCGTGTAGCACGGAAGCGGAGGAGTCCGAGTATGGATGCCCGCTGCGACGGGCTCCGCCGAAAGACGTCGTCAGTTGCCGCTTTCAGGTATCTCCATTCTTCACGTCCGTATACGTATCGGCCGGCGCAGCCCGCATCAAGCTCTGCCCCAACAGTGCCCGACCTCAGGCCACACCGAAAGCGGGAATGGCCCGGTTAGACGATATGACCTGCTTGGCGGAGTCACCTACGACTACTACCAAGAAGCGCACTTATCCCTGATTTCCGCGCACCACAACCTCCCCTGGCGCGCGGGCCCCGCCCTGAAGGACTTCCGATTGCACCAACAGGTGAACCCGGTAGGATCCCTATCCCACCGGGTTCGTGGGCACGCGTAGCAACCGACCGGAAGTACGGCGTCCACCGCAACCATACTGCGTTCCCCTTGGTGCGTCAAATGCGGGGATTTTCCATCAAAGAGACCGCGAAGTTGAGCTGTGCGAGGCTTCCAGGCGTGATCATCATCGGAACGCTGCGCCATGGTCAGACTCCAGACAGGCTGGACGCACTCGAGGTCCGTCCCTCATCCCTCTCTTGCCTTCAAGGCAAACAATGTCGCCAACTACAGGACAAATATGATCGGTTGATCTGCCGGCGGACGTGTGATGCTGGAGCGCTGGCGTTCGCGGTGTGGCCGCGCCGTAGGGGCAGTGATCGGTCCATGACGACCGAGCAAGCGTTCGGGAGGTACCGCTGGACGGCTCAGGATTTTGGCGGCAGCGTCGGCCCATTCCGGGCGGAGTTTACGGGGAACCTCATACTGCCGATAGACCCTGAATACGATAGTGCGCGATTCGTCTGGAAGGGCGCGATCAAGCGGCGTCCGGCGGCGATCGCGCGCTGCTCGACCGCCCGGGAAGTGGCCGCCACGCTCGCGTTGGGCCGGGGCCAGGGGCTGGAGATCTCCGTGCGCGGAGGCGGCCTGATGATCGATCTCAGCGCGATGCGGAACGTAACCGTCGATCCATCCGCGGCGCAGGGCGGTGTGCGGCGGCGGCGCTACCTGGGCGGACCTCGATGCCGCGACCCAGGCGCACGGGCTGGGCTTTATCAGCCATACCGAAATCGGCAGGCTGACCCCGGAAATGGGGTTGAGCGCGGGACTGTCACAGTAACATATGAAGTGGAAGAAGCAAGGGAATGGAGGCGGCTTCTCCTGCCGTCGTGGATCCAACGATCGGGCGGCAGCGCCGGTCAGGTCGTCCCAACCGGCGCGGCGTTCCGCCAGGATCCGGCGATACGCTGCCGCAGAGAGCCAGTGGCGCCCAGGACAGAAGTGCTGACGGATCGGCCCGGATGGGTCCAGGAAAGGCTGCGTATGGGCGGCTGATTTTTGGCCGCGCTCCTCCATGCTCCGCCGATTCGGCGACGGGCCCTGGGGCCTGATCTTCCCGCTTGTTGCTCTGGGTGGATTGGTTCTGGTGGGCTATGCCCATGCACGCGGGCAGCAGCGCCTTTCCGTTCGGCCTGTTGGCGGCCACCGCAGTCAGTCTCTGCCCCAACCTGCTCCCCGCCGTAAATCCGGCGTACAGCCTGACTATTCACAATGCCGCAGCGGCGGACTTCGGGCTACGGGGGGGCTGATCTGGTGGTTGATTGGGATGGTGCCGGCCGCTTGTTACTTCATCCTCACCTATCGGCTGTTCCGGGGAAAGGTTCAGGCAGGAGCCGCTCACTAACGATAGTGCAGATGTAGTCAAGACCGGCGGACGTTCAAATGATCGCGGGCCCGGGTCAGGTGCCTGGGCTATGATGATGACGCCCGCAAAAATACGATCGATCTCGAACTGCCGTGCATAACCGATCGTGAATCCTGCCCGGGCCGTAAGGCCGCTGAGTTCCTGAACGCCGCGGCACCGCACATGCCCCGGATCGTAGAGACGGATGAGCCCGTCGAGAAAGCTGCCGGCTCCGGCACGCGGCACGTAGTCGACGATGCCCACCGTGCCTCCTGATTTCAGCACCCGCCTCGCCTCGATAAGGGCGATCGAGGGGCTGGGGAGATAATGCAGGGCGCTCGTCAAGGTGAGCAGATCCACCGAGTGATCAGGCAGAGGAATCCAACGCGCGTCAGCGCGGTAAAGGCGAACGTCCGTACCGCTGAGTCTGCGCCGCGCCTGCCGCAGCATCTTAGCGCTCACATCAATGCCGATACCCTCAGTTTCCGGGTAGCGCGCCGTCAGCCGCTGCAACAGTGTACCTGTGCCGCAACCTACGTCCAGCACTTGGTGAAACGGACCATGCAGGTGCGTCAGTAACATATCGTGTGTCGTGCGTTGATAGCGGCGCCAGCGGCGGTCATAGCTTGCCGCGTGCCGGTCATAGAAACGACCGCTTGTCCGATTATCGGCCATCAGATAGTCCACGAAGCTCTGCATGCCCGGCCCGTAGAATCCTCAGACTTTGCGTAATCCCGCTCGCGGCGCTGAGGGCGGCGGCGATCCCCACCTGCAATCTTCGTGCGCCGACCGGCAGCCGAAAGGGAGACGGGGCAAGGGCGCATCCGAGCAGGCCCGTCTGCACCACCCCGCTCAGGCGGCCGGCGAGGGTATGCTCAAGCGCGGGCAGCCTTCCGCCACTAAAGGAATAGGAGACTGCTACGCCGATCGGGAGCGCATAGCGCACTGCCGGCAACCAACGGGCGCCCGCGGTCAGCGTGCCGTATCGTGCTCCGGCCTGGGTCAATGCAATAGCCAAAATCAAATCAGCCTGGCCGTCAGCATAAGCGCCGAGCTTGGTTTCCTGCGCGAAGCAGCGGGCAAGCGGCCCATCCAGGGCGTCGGTGAGGGCGCCCACGACCACCGCAGTGGGCGCAAGCCCTGGGAGATTGATGCCGGAGATGATGGCGGCCAACAACCAATAGGCGATGGTGCCACGAGTGTACGACAACCAGGTCGCGGGGCCGATGACTGGGAGCAACACGCCATCGCGCAGGCGCCGGTTCAGGCCAAGATGTACGTACGCATCCGCCTGCTGTAGGACCACACCGGCGAGAACCAGACCGGCAAAGCGGCGAGCCGGTCGCGAACCATGGCGTCGCCACGTGAGCGCGACGGGGCCGGCCGTTCCGGCGATCACCACGAGCGACAGGATCCGCCACGATTCCACCAGCGCCGTATGGTCTCGGCCGGTGGCGCGCGCTCGGTGCCAGGCCTCCTTGAAGAAGCGAAGCCAAGCCGAAGGCCGGTAGCCGGCCGCTCGGAGATCGGCAAGCAATTGGATGGTCCATGACTCCATGGGCCACTGTGGGTCGTGTTGCTTAGCTACCACTCATATCACATTCTCGGCAATTGATCATTGCCGCATCGCCTGCCGTGGGGGGTAGGGTGCAGTGCCGTCTGGCCTGGCTGCATGCCGTCCGCAGGCCGGCGGTGCGCTATGAACGCTGGGCCGATATTCATGAGGCATTCCGCCGTTTGGGCGCCGCCCGCATCTGCGCTACATTCCCGTACCGGTATTGTGCGGGTTTCTAAGGAACGGCCCCTACGCGTCCCCTGACTTGATTGTGCCACGGTCTCAATAGTGGTGGCGGGATTGGCGCGGTGCGGAGGCTTGTCGAGGCGGCAATGTTGCCCCCGCGCCGAGGAGTGGTAGGCACCACGCCATTAGGGGCCGAACTGATTTCCCCAATCCCCTCACTCGTCCGCGCGTGCGGGTTCAAGGACACAGGTCCGCCCAAGGGCGGTTGCCGCCGAGAAGAGCGAGTAGGTCAAGAGCATCACCCCCAGCAGCGCCAGCGGCACGAAGTAACGGTGTACGGTGAGGTTGACGGATAGAATAGTCGTGCCGGTGAAGCCGATCAGGGACAGGAGGGCCGGGAGGATGACCGGAGCGCAGCAGCTCATGGAGACACTGCCGACCACCAAGCCCAGGACGGTGCCTCCTGTCTGCCGCGTGCCGACAAGCGCCAGACTCATAGCGTAGACTTGCAACGGGAGCGAAAGGGCAAACAGTGCCGACAGTACCGCGGCGGCGATAATGATGTCGGGTTCCAGGAGGATCGACAGATCCCCTCGCCCAACAATCAGCACCTGACCCGCCCAGACATAGAAGATGAACACAACCGGAAAGAGCAGTAGCGCGCCGGCAGCATAGCCGCGCTGACCGTAGACCAAACGTATGGCCGCTAGCATGAGTGAGTGTTCCTCAAATGATACCGATCACGACGAATGGTCATCGCAGTTCCTGCTCGATCTCCTGAATGACGGAGCTCCCGCAGGCCGCATGCGGCTCATTGCCGTCGGCCTTGCACAAGAAGGCGGTCAGCAGGTTCGCTTCAGCGTTGATGTCACGCACATACGTCGCGCCACTGTTCTGTTGCAGCTGACCCTGGACCTCCGCGAACGTTCGGCCCTGGAGCTCCGCCGGAGAATAGTCCGAGCCGAGTAAGACGTACCCATCGACGTAGATCATCGGGATAGAGCCGGTTGGGTCGTACCTGTTCAGGAGGGATTGCTCATCCGGCGTGAGGCTCTGGAGCGCCGCTCCACTACCGTCGGCGACATCCTTGCCCTCGAAAACAGCATGCGGACTGCGATAGGTCGCGTGCAGTAGGTCGAACGTGGGAACATCGCCGAAGCCGCTTTGCCCCGCGGTACTGTGGCCAACCGCCAGGGTGGGCCAGGTGCCGAAGAGGGCCAGCGCTTTGACGATGGACCAACGCTCGGCGGCGCAGAACGGGCAGTACTGCGCGCCGATGAAGAGCAGGACGGGCTTCCGCCCCTGGAGCAGCGGGGCCGAGACATGCTGATAGTTGCCCGTCGAGCCGGCCGGCCTGCCGGCGGTCAGGGGGCCGAGTGACGCGGAGGCGGCGACGGCCGTGCTGTCCGGCGTCGTGCCGCGCCCGTAGTAGAGAAAGATGCCGAGGAGCACGACCAGGGCCAGTGCGCCGGCGCCGAAGCGCACGATCGGCGCGCGGCGGTGCTGAGCGGCTTGCTGCCCGGGGCGAGCCCGCTGCACCGGACGCCGTCGAGCAGCTCGTTCCTCCTTGATCATCTTCTTCGTCATATGGTCACCTCACAACCTGCTCGTGTTGGGTCGCGGCGAGCATCCGAGTGTTCGCCGCGACCTGTTCGGGCGCGGAACTGCTCTTCCGTCCTTCTCTCTTGTTAGCGTTCGAGTACGCTCTCCGCTTCGCCGCGCCGCGCGTAGACACCCATACTGACGAGGCCAAGCGCGGGATGCTGCACCACGTGTCCGACCGCGCCACGCTCCGCCGGCGTCGCTGTCAGGCTTGGCACGAGAGGCGAGGGATCGTCCGTCTCGAACTCATAGAGCGCCGGATACTTGGCCTGACCCGCGGCAGATGGACCGTACAGGCCGTAGCGGGTCGCCTTCGTGCATCCCGCCGTCGTCAACACGTCGGCGAGATGGTCATGATCGTACCAATCGTTGAGTTCGGCCTCCTGGCTGGAGTCCTTGACATTGGTTTGTACCACCAGCAGCGCCTTGGCCATCGGTTCTCGTCCTTCCAATCGCTCGTCAACAACTCACTCCGCGGGCCAGGTGACCCGTGCCCCGATGTTGAACCGGGTGACCTCCGACCAGAGCGCCACGGTGCCCAGGATCTCCGCGATCCCCTCGTCGTCGTAGCCATGACGCCGCAGACCGTGCGTGTGGGCGTTAAGGCAGAAGTCGCACTGATTCATGGCTGCCACGACAAAGGCGATCACCTCCTTGGTCTTGGCGTTGACCTTGCGTGGCGCCAGCACCCGCGTCATGTGCTCATGCAGTGAGGCCAGGTACTCCGAGTCGTTGGCCATCACCTTGTAGATGTCGGGTAGCCTGCCGCCATAGCGAGTTTTGATCTTCGCATAGCTCTCGCTGACCGACTCGTTCGCGTCTTGCTCCTGTACCGGCTTGAATATGGGCATCTCGTTCTTTTCTCCTGCGATGATTTGGCTGGACAGAGACAGGGCGTCACCTGCGCATGTCGCATCCGCGACTTGCCGGCATCGCCCAGATTGCCTGGGTGCCGAGAGTGAGCCTACGCTATGCCATACCATCCGATCTGTAAGGACGCTTACAGTCCCGGTCCATGCGACCGAGTATGGTAGGAGCACCGGGGCCGGCCTCTGCGTCTTGGGCGAGCCCGACGATGCGGACGAGTCCGCCGGCGCCACGGTGCCATCGAGGTGGAGCACCCCGGTGCGTACATCTGGAAAGGGGAGCGCAATGAGCAGTAACGTTGATCTGATCGTCCTCGGCACGGGTGCGGCCGCGCAGAGCGTGGCCTACCCCTGCCGCGCGGCGGGCTGGAGCGTCGCCATCGTCGATTCCCGGCCCTTCGGCGGGACATGTCAGTTGCGTGGATGCGACCCGAAGAAAGTGCTGGTGGGGATCACCGAGCTCGTGGACTGGAGCCGGCGCATGCAAGGCAGGGGCGTCTCGGCGCCGGACCTGACCCTTTCCTGGCCGGATATGATCCGCTTCAAGCACACCTTCACCGATCCGGTGCCCGCGAGCGTCGAGCAGAGTTTCTCCGAGGCAGGTATCGACACCCTCCACGGGCGCGCTCGGTTCATTAATCGCACCACGCTGGCGGTCGGCGATCAGTTGGTGACCGGGCGTCATGTGGTCATCGCCACCGGCGCACGGCACACACCCCTCCATATCCCCGGAGAGGAGTTCCTGACCACCAGCACCCAATTCCTGGACCTGGCCGATCTCCCGCATCGTATCGTGTTTGTCGGCGGCGGCTACATCGCTTTTGAATTCGCTCACATCGCCGCGCGCGCCGGCGCCGAGGTCCATATCCTCCACCGCGGAGACCGTCCACTGCAGCGCTTCGACCCCGACCTGGTCGCGCAGCTCGTGCAGGCCACGCGTGAGCTTGGGGTGCAGGTGGCGCTGCAGACGGTGGTGGAGGCGGTCGAGAAGCAGGGCGACCAGTTGCTCGTCCACGCTCGGTCAGGGAACCAACAGCGGAGCGTCACGGCCGATCTGGTGGTGCACGCCGCCGGCCGCGTGCCGGAGATCGCGGATCTTGACCTCGAGCAGGCGGAGATCGCACGCCGGCCGGACGGCGTCGCGGTTAACGAGTACCTGCAAAGCGTGTCCAACCCGGCGGTCTACGCGGCGGGGGATGCCGTGGCCAGCGGCGGCTTCCCCCTCACGCCGGTCGCGGGCATGCAGGGCGACATCGTGGCCGGCAACCTGCTAGAGGGCAATCACCGCACGCCGGACTACCGAGGCATACCAAGCGTGCTCTTCACCACGCCGCCCCTAGCCATGGTAGGACTGGATGAGGCGACCGCGCGGGCGCAGGGCCTTAGCTACACAGTGAAGCATGAGGACACGGCGAGTTGGTATTCGTCGCGTCGCGTAGGGCTGCGTACCAGTGGCTTCAAGGTCCTCGTCGAAGAGGGCACCGAACGGATCCTTGGCGCGCATATCCTGGGCCTGCATGCCGAAGAGGTCATCAATCTCTTCGCCCTTGCCATTCGGTCGGGGCTGCGCGCCACCGATCTCAAGGGAATGGTCTACGCCTATCCTACCAGCGCCTCGGATGTGAGTTATATGGTGTAGCTGGGGTGAGCGCGGCCTCCCAACGTACCAATGCCGTGGCGGGTGGCCAGGTCGATGCCCCCGCGCCCCGACCGAATGGCAAGGGCCTAGGCACCGTCGCGGCAGGCCGTAGGTGTGCCGCACGTAGCCCCGGCCTGCCTTCTGGTCGGCAGTATCGCGATGAAGATGAAAGGGGCATCATATGCAGCCGCTGGTGTCGCGCGAGCCTAAACGGCGTCGCGGGTTGGGTTGGCTCGTGTTGGGAATGCTCGGCATGGTCGCGATCACGCGGCGCCGTCCCGCTCCACCCGTTGCGCTCCCCGTGCGCCGAGTGGGCCTGAGCCGTTCCCTGGAGGACGTGGTCGCGCAGATGCGCGAGGGCGTGCGACCACACACGTTGGTCCAGGAGGCGGACGCCATGGTCGCCCGTTTTGCGGGCAGGGCCGGCATCTTCCGCTACGAGACGGTGGAGCTGATCCGCTTTTCCGACCGCTCGGTGACGTTCGAGCATTTGCACGGTCCCTTTCGCCGGTGCCACGAACAGTTCGACTTCGTACCGGTGGCAGGGGGCGGCCATGCCTGTGAGCACCGTGGCACTATTGTGATGCGTGGGGGTCTGCTCGGCTGGTTACTGGGGATTCTGGTGGTCCGTGGCATCTTCGACCGCCATGTCGCTGAACATATGCAGGCATCCTTTGCCGCGCAACTTGACGCCCGTCAACGTCCGCGTGGCAGCGCCGATCCCACCGCCGGCCCGTAGGAAGGTTAGGCCCGCTCTCCTCGAGCCTCCGTCGGGCGCGTGGCCTCCGCGGGCACGGACATCGGGCTGCTCGTGGACCGTACGCCTGCATTGTTACGCCTACGATACCGGGATGCGATAGGGCTCCGGCAGTTCCACGATGCTTCCGCCAGTCCGTGCCTCTTCAAGTAACCGGAGTGCGGCGCGCAGCACCTCTCGTTGGCGGGCGGTATCGCCCGGCGCACCCAGGGGTCGGCCCATCGGATGCCGGGTGATCACCGCGCGCGGTATGCGCATGGTTTCGGCGACGTGTCGGAAGGCACGGATGAAGACCGCGACGGTGGCCAGGCCGGCCTCTTCCAGGGCTCGTCCTACGTGTCCCACGGACACGTGACAGACCGGTCAAGCGGGTACCAGCACGACGGCATCGACCCCCTCCCCTCGCAGCAGCGCCGCCCAGCCCGGTGCCGTCTCCCGCTTCAGCGGCGCCTGCGCGGCGGCGCCCACGAAGGAGTAGGCCCGCGGCGCGAGTTCGCCGATCACGCCCTCGGCCGCGAACTCGCGCAGGCGATCGAGCGGGAAGACGACGTTCGGATCGGTCACCGCCGCCCGAATGTCATAGCCACCGTGGCGTACCCGCAGGCTGCTCGATGGCGTGGTGGAGGGAATCACCGAGAGGCGGGGCGCCTCGCGCAGAAACTCGTTGATGCGCGCGGTGGCCTCCTGCTGCGTCATCTCCTCCACGCCCAGGGGACGGGGATCCTCCCCGTCCACGAAATGACCACTCGACGTGAGCAGCGCCACCCGGCACTGCCGCAGCGGCGCGGGGAGCGGCGTGAACGGACCGTCGTCGTAGGCGAAGCGGCGCTCTGCCGTCGCGTAGGCATGCACCTGCCACTCGTAGGCATGTTGCACCAGGCGGTCTGCATCACCGTCATCGATCGTCTCGCCTACCTTCTCGAGCAAGGCTTGCAAGAACGCGGCCGCCTCCTCCGGGCGCAGGCCCTTGAGGAATTTGAACGCCAAATCAGTGCGTGATCCATAGGCGAAGGAGTCCTTGAACTCCGCGAACGTCTCCGAGTTGGGTGGCTGCGGATTCATCGAGCCTCCTCATTTTCGCCGCTCTCCGGGCCCACTCCTCGATTTCGGTCCCGCGGGAGCGCGGGCTATCAACGCGTGCGCTACCGGTCCAGCATAACCGGATTTTGTCGAGTCAGTCATCTTCGCCCTGCGCCGCGGGCGCCGGGCAGCCCCACTGGTCCCGTATAGATCGCGTATCGCGGTTTGCTCGCAATTGCGCCAGATCGAACCGCAGGCGCTGGTTCTCACGATGAAGCACATGGATTTGCCCCACGAGCGCCTGCACCAGACTGCCGCGGTCGCTCCGTGCCGTAGCCGCGCCCTCTCGGGGTCCGACCTGGGACGGCGTCGGGTCTTCACCGGCCGATGCGGGGAGCTGTCGCCGATCGGAAGGCAACGCCGGTTCCGTCCCGCGTACCGGGCTTTCGCAGGGAGCGGGTTGTTGCTCCGCGAGTGGTTCAGGGGGAGGTACCATCAGACTTGGTGAACCGTGGCGGGGCTGAAATACGGCGGCGTAAGGAAGCTTGTCCCGGTGACCATGACCATCGCCATCATCGCCATAGTCATGGCGGTGCCGCAGACCGTGCCCGCGAGTACATCGCTTCGCAGTACCGCACCGCTGGTCGTGTCATTGCCTGGTTCTTGCATTGTGCATACTCCTGAATTGCTCCGAAGTGGGCGACCTCTCGGGTGTCGCTCTCGGTCGCCCCTGTGCCGTGCCTGCCACCTACCGTAGCACCGGCACGGCCCGCGCTCTGTAAGGGCGATCACAGTCGGATGGGTTCCGGGAGTATAGCGTGCTCCTTCCGCGCTGCAGGTCACGACGCGGAGATTGGCGGCGCCGCGACGGCATCCACCATGGGTTCCATGCCCGTGGCCAAGGCAGACCGCGCGGCGTCGGCCGGCTCCGACAGTCGGGCGCCGCATGTCCTGCTGCCCGTGTTCATCGTGGGCGTGCGCGAATACCCACTCCAACTGCCCTTCCGCCGTTAAGACACGCCTGACTGGCCGTATGGGCATTACCCGCCTCGCGTGCAGACTCGTTGACGGGCCCGTCAACGAGTCTGCACGCGAGGCGCCTGCTCCATGCCTTCCCGAGATAAGCGCAGCTACGCCCCCTCGGCCACGTCAAACGGCTACACCCCTGCCGGCCGCCCGCGAATCGAGGGAGCCGCGTACGCGAAGGCAAAGATGAGAACCCACTATACCGAGCGCCGCTCCATGGCGTGGGACATGGGCATGACGGTCACGGCACAGGCCCCGAACCCGGTGAACGGACTGATCGATCGGCCTCCGACATCCGTACGCGGTCACTACTCCGCGCAACACGAGAGTTTGCTGGGATCCTTATAGCGGGAGATCGCCACGATCTTGAGTGCCTCCGCCATCGTGGGGTACACATGCATGAGGTCGATGAAATCGTCGATGCGGGCGTGGAAGCGCATGCCCATCGCCGCCTCGTGGATGACCTCGCCTGCGTTCACTCCCAGCATGGAGACGCCCAGCACCTCGTTCGTCTCCGCGTCGGCCACCATCTTGATCACGCCGCGGGTGTCGCGGATCGCCCCGGCGCGTGGGACTAACTCCATTGAGACGGTGTTGCACCAGCACCGGTGGTCGGCCGCGGTGGCCTCCTCGTCGGTCAAGCCTACGACGCCCACCTGGGGGTCGGTGAAAACGGCGCGGGGGATCACCCGGTGATCGACGCGGCGGAGGGCTTCGCCCGAAAGAGCGTTGCGCGCGGCGATGCCGCCGTCGCGCGCTCCGACCGGCGTGGCCTGCTGGCTGTCCTGCTCCGCGCCGATGACGTCGCCCGCGGCCCAGAGGTGCGGTACGCTGGTACGCAGGTATTCATCCACCATGATGGCTCCCCGAGCGTCGAGCCGCACGCCGCTATCTTCCAGGCCTACGTCGGCCGTGTTGGGCTGTCTCCCCGTGGCGACGAGGAGGCGCGCGGCCGAGAACTCGCGCGCCTGCCCGTCCGCCTCAGCCGTGACGACCACGCCGGCTTCGTGAGCGCCGACCCGGACGACCCGCGTCCCCGTCCGCACGTCCAGGCCCTCGGCCCGCAAAATCTCGCCCAGCGCCAGCCCGACCTCGGGCTCGTAGGCCGACAGCAAGCGCCCCCCGCGCTCCAGAATGGTCACCTTCGTGCCGAAGCGGCTGAACATCTGGCCCAGTTCGACGGCGATGTAGCCCCCGCCGATCACGATCAGGGATGTAGGCAAGGTAGTCAACTCCAGTTCCTCGCCGCTGGTGAGCAGGTCGCTGGTGAGAAAGGGCACGCCGTGCAGCCCGGGGATGTCCGGGATCAGCGGCGACGAGCCCAGAGCCGCCAGGATGTGTTCCCCCCGCAGGAGTGTGGTCCCGTCCGGACCCTCCACCGCGGCGGTGTGGGCATCGACCAGGCGTGCGTGGCCCTGCACGACGGGCACGTCATTGCCCTCCTGGAAGATGCTCAGGTACTTTTTCTCGCGATACCCGGCAATTACCTCGTCCTTCTGCGCGATGAGTTGGCGGAAATCCAGGCCCAGCTCGCGCCCGGTGAGGCCGGGATAGCGGGGCATGCGCGCGTCGTGCAGCAGCTTGCCCGCTTCGATCAGGTTCTTGGAGGGCAGGCATCCACGGTTGACGCATGTGCCACCCGCCGTGCGGGCTTCGATCATTACCGAGGTCTTGCCCAGGTCGTTCGCGGCGATGGCAGCGGCAAAGGCCGTGGAGCCGCTGCCGAGGATCACCAGATCGTAGTGATTTGTCATCAAGTCGCCTTTCCATAACTATGCCGTCGCGGCAGCCACTAGGTCCGTGCCGTGTTGGGCCACCGGATCACCGATGCCCTGGATCCGCGGGGTTGAGGGCACCCCGCACGCCTCGATCGCGGGCGCTTAGGACATCTGGATCCGCCTCGCACGGGCCGCAGGCGGCTCACATCCCTTCCTTCACCCCACGCCGCACGAGCAACCAATTCATCGGGTAGCTAGTTGCAAACCCAATGAGCATCCCGATCTGCATCATGAACCAATACACCACGCTGTCGGGATGCAGCGCCGGGTGGAAGAAGACGAAAGCCATCAGGGCCATCCAGGCGAAGAGCCCGATCTCGAAGGCGGTCAAGGAGAGCGTATCGGCCTTGACCGCCTCACGGATCCCGACACCCACGGCGAGGTGGCGCATGGGGACGATCGCGAAGTACTGGAAGGCAATACCCAGAAGGTAGGCGAGAGTGTAGTCGCCGAGATACTGCGGCCACAGCGCCCTGCCGGCCAGAGTGACGCCCAGCCCAAATACGGCCCATTCAGCGATCACATCGCCCAGGGTGCAGCCCGCTCCGCAGTGCGTGGTGGAGACGAACACACTCTGCCAGAACGGGCGCTCCCTGCTATGCCGCGCGTGCTCCTCCGGTGCATGGCCCATCCCGTGGGCCCCGGGCAGCGAAGCCCGCCCCATTGTCCAGTAGGCCCACAGGCCCACAGGCCCCAAGTACAGGGCCGTGATCGGCCAGACCCATTTCATCACCGCCATCATCGGGTGATTGCCAACCAGGATATCGACCAGGACGGTCACAGCCGAGCCGAAGGCGAGGGCAAGTGAGAGAAGTGACACTATCGTCAACCAGGTGGGAGTCATTGAGCTATCTCCTGGGCGTGCCATCGGCGCTGCCTACCGATCGCACGCCGCACGCATTGGCAATCCACCCTCGACACAAGTCGGCTCGCAGAGCCTGCATCGCCTTTCCGCCGCGGCATGGGTGCCCGTGCGGGTGCGTCCTTAGACGACCATCATGCCGTGTCGGAAGCTAGATCGTCACCGGACGATCGGCGGTGACCGATTTGGCGGCGATAGCCCCCAGTACCAGTCCAAACATCAGATGCGCGACGACCCACCAGAAGATCATATCACTCATACCCGTAGCCGTAGCCATGGCCGGGTTGACGATCGGGAGCACGATATACTGGTTGACCGCCAACACGATCACGCCCCATACCATACCGGCGATGATCCAGATCGACGCGCCGGTACCGGATCGCGCCACCATCGGCAGCGCCACGACGAAGACCAGCCCGAACATGATCGACAGCATCATGTGCAGCATGGCGCCGACCAGGACCGGTCCTAGCGCGAAGCCGGATTGCATGGCCCACGACTGGTGGAAGGTCGCCGCGATCAAGTATAACGGCTTGAAGAAGCCCATTCCCTTCGTCGCGGTCACCACCATCATGATCATGGCCATGGCGATGCCGCCGATCAGGCCGCCGACTACGCCCGGTCCGACGGGTACGGACGTGCGTCCGACACGGCCATTGAGAAGTACTTGCATGGTTTTTCTCCTTTAGTGCTTCGGAGAGGGGCGGTCTTCAAATCCACCACGGGCTCGCCGTCGCGCTGACTACACTTTCCACTTTAGCCGTGCCGGGGTCCGCGGTCTGTAAGGGCGCTTACACTCCTGGACTGTCCCTAGTAGGTAGGTCCCTCGGGAGGGCGGATGGCCCGCGAGGCCGATACGGAACGCGCGGCTGCCGTATTCGGTCTCACGACGTTTCGCGCCGAGGCCGGCGGTGAAACCGACGATCACCTCCCAGCACACTACGTAAGCCCGCTCACAGTCACGACGGCCGGGGTTGCCCTATGCTCAACTGATGCGGGCCGTTGTCGCGCACACCATAGATGTGGACCGTGTCCGCCCGACACGAGGATTAGGGGGAGAGATGAACACTGAACTTGCCATGCTGCTTACCGTACTACTCGTGCTGCTGCTCGTGGCAGCACGCGCGGCGATTGGTGCAAGCGGGCAACCGGCTGAGGTGGCAACGCGCTTTGTGCCGACAACGGATCCAGCCGCCTTGGATCGCTGGTGGGAGCATTCTCACGAGCAGCCGGTGGCCCTGTTCCTGCACGATCCCAGTTGCCCGATAAGCGCCAGAGCCTATCGCCAGATGGCGCAACTCGGCGGCACGGTCCCGCTAATCGACGTGCGGCATGGGCGGCAACTCTCCCAGCGCATCGAGGCCAAGACTGGCGTCCGGCATGAGTCGCCGCAGGTGCTCGTACTATGGCAGGGCCAGGCTTGCTGGTCGGCATCCCACTACGAGGTGACCACCGACGCGGTGAGCGCGGCGCTGCGGGAAGCGCCGACTCCCTAAAGGCGACCACGCGAACGCGGGCACTGCTACTGTGCCGCCCGTGCCGGCGTAACAGATCGGTCGTACCGTGTAAGTAGGCGCGTTCGATCGCTCGGATACGACCGTGCGCGTCGAGAGCCAGGGTCGTGGGTAGAAGGTCGAGGTTGTAAACTTGCGATTGCCGCTCGGCCGCCGAGTTGGAACATACCACGTGCGGGGGCTCGGTCTATAAGCGCCTTCACAGACGGTGATCCGGCCGCCGCGGGTTCCCCAGGCCGGACGAGCGATGCGCGCCGGGCCGGAAAGCGCGCGGTATTCACCGGGGCCACCAAATGTAAGCGGGCTTACGGTCATCGGACGCGCGACGCGGGCACAACGGGGACAGCCGGAGTAACCGCTTCGCTCCCGCGCCCGATCAGCCGGATCCTCGAAGCCGGACCGGGATACCGGCAGCTGGACTTCAGCGGTAATCTGGGCACACCCGATGCGGGGCTGGAGTAAGCGAACACCATCAGGCGAAAGCAGGAGCAGCACCATGAACCAGACAGCTGAGCAGCGTAGACTCACGGAGGCCCGGAGTGGCGGCGCCGACTGGCGGCTATGGGGACCATACCTCAGCGCCCGCCAGTGGGGCACGGTGCGCGAAGACTATTCGCCGGACGGATCGGCATGGGACTACTTCCCGCATGACCACGCCCGCTCCCGCGCCTACCGCTGGGGTGAGGATGGCCTGTTCGGCATCTGCGACGACCAGGGTCTGCTGTGCTTCGCCCTGACCCTGTGGAACGAGGCCGACCCCATCCTCAAGGAACGCCTGTTCGGCCTGTCCAACCCGGAAGGAAACCACGGTGAGGACGTGAAGGAGCAGTACTACTTCCTCGACAACACGCCTACCCACTCCTACATGAAAGCGCTCTATAAGTATCCACGGCGCGCCTTCCCGTACGCCGACCTCGTGGAGGAGAACCGCCGTCGCGGGCGTGCCGCACCCGAATATGAGTTGCTTGACACCGGCATCTTCGCTGAGGACCGCTACTTCGACATCGTGGTCGAGTACGCTAAGGCCGCGGCGGCGGATATCGTGATCCGCGTCAGCGCCACCAACCACGGCCCCGACCCGGCGTCCATCCATTTGCTGCCGACGCTCTGGTTCCGCAATACCTGGTCCTGGGGTATCGACGACTACCGCCCGGAGGTGCGCGCCGAGGACATCCCGACGCCGCGGCATCGGACTGCAGCCAAACCAGTCGACCGGCGCCTCGTCCGGGCCGCACATCAGGAACTGGGGGAGTATTGGCTGGCCTGCGCGGGCGCGCCGGAGCTGCTGTTCACGGAGAACGAGAGCAACACGCAGCGGCTATGGGGCGTGGCGAACCGGACGGCGTTCGTCAAGGACGGGATCAACGACGCCGTGGTCCACGCGGCCGGGAGTAGCGTCAATCCGGACGGGGTCGGCACGAAGGTAGCGGCGCACTACACGTGCACCCTGGCACCAGGTGCGACGGAGACCATTCTGCTGCGCCTGACAAACCACCGGTCCAGAGATCCATTGGGGAACGCTCTGACGGTGCTTGCGGCCAGGAAGGCGGAGGCGGATCAATTCTACGACGCCATCGGCGGCGCAACGCTGCCCGATGATGCACGCAACGTGCAGCGACAGGCATTCGCCGGCCTGCTGTGGAGCAAGCAGTTCTACTCCTACGATGTCGATCGGTGGCTGACGGGCGACCCTGCCGGACCGCCGCCCGCCCGCCGGCGCCAGGTGGGGCGCAATGCGGAGTGGCGGCACTTGACCAACGCCGACGTCATCTCCATGCCCGATACCTGGGAATATCCCTGGTATGCCGCCTGGGACCTGGCTTTTCACTGCATTCCCCTGGCCATGGTCGATCCCCAGTTTGCCAAGCGGCAGTTGATCCGACTGCTGAAGGTGTGGTACATGCACCCCAATGGCCAACTCCCCGCCTACGAGTGGGCCCTCGGCGACGTGAACCCGCCGGTTCATGCCTGGGCTGCCCTGCGCGTTTATACGATTGAGCGGCAGATGGCCGGGACAGCCGACCGCGCCTTTCTGGAGCGCGTCTTCCACAAACTGCTGCTCAATTTCACTTGGTGGGTGAACCGCAAGGATCGTGATGGGCGCAACGTCTTCCAGGGAGGATTCCTCGGGCTGGACAACATCGGCGTCTTCGACCGGAGCGCCCCGCTGCCAAGCGGCGGACACCTGGAGCAGGCAGACGGCACGGCCTGGATGGGTATGTACTGCCTGAACATGCTGGCCATCGCGCTGGAACTGGCCCGGGAGAATACGGCCTATGAGGATCTGGCCACCAAGTTCTTCGAGCACTTCATGTCCATCGCCGGCGCGCTGAACAACATCGGCGGCGATGGCATCGCCCTCTGGGACGAGGAAGATGAGTTCTTTTATGATGTGCTGCACCTGCCTGACGACACGACACGGCCGCTCAAGGTACGCTCGCTGGTCGGGCTCATGCCACTGCTCGCCGTGGAAACGATCGAACCGGACCTGCTGGATCGTCTGCCGCACTTCAAGGAACGCATGGAGTGGTTCCTGGCCAATCGTCCGCAATTGGCCGATCTGGTTTCCCGCTGGAACGAACCGGGCCTAGGTGAACGCCGTCTGCTGACGTTGGTGCGTGCTCATCGCATGAAGCGTGTGCTCAAGCGCATGCTCGATCCCGCTGAATTCCTGAGTGACCACGGCATCCGTGCCCTCTCCCGCTCCCATGCCGAGCAGCCGTTCGTGCTGCACGTGGACGGCAAGGAGTACGCGGTACGCTATGAGCCGGCCGAATCGAACAGCGGCTTGTTCGGCGGCAACTCAAACTGGCGTGGCCCCATATGGTTCCCCATGAACTTCCTGTTGATTGAGGCCTTGCGGAAGTTCCACCACTACTACGGTGACGATTTTCTGGTGGAGTATCCGACCGACTCCGGCAAGGAAGTTACCCTGCGGCAGGTCGCGGACGATCTCTCCTGCCGGCTGACCCACATCTTCCTCCGTGGGTCCGATGGTCGCCGACCGGTGTTTGGTCAGTGCGAGCTGCTCCAGACCGACCCACGCTGGCGTGACTACGTGCTGTTCCACGAATACTTCAACGGAGACACGGGCGTCGGTTTGGGCGCCGGCCATCAGACCGGATGGACGGCGCTGGTGGCCAATCTGCTCGAACAGACTGGTGGCCGCTGATCCCCTCGGGAAAGGCTGGGGGTAATAGGCGGGTACAGGTGGAACCCGTACGCATGAATACCACTGGACGCGGTCGCGATATGCACGGCATCCCGGGCGGTTGGAAGCGAAGCGGGGCGGTGTAGGGGCGCACCCAGTCAGCGGGCGCAGTCGTGCTCAACACCGCGCGGGACGAGGAAGAAACGTTCATAGGCATCCATGGGCATGGTGGCCAGCGCCTGCCCGTGGCTGTCGCTTCCATAGGCGCTGCCGTTCCATGCCGACTTTTGCTAAGGACCCTTGTCGAAGCCATTCGCAGTGATACCGGCAGCGCTTCTCAGAAGTCTTTCCCACTGAGGCTTAGTACTTGCTCCGCAGGAACCAGTACGCCCCGAAACACCCGATCAAGTGGGCGTTCCTGGATCACGGTGATGGAAAAGGCCGTACGTGCCGCGAGCGCGCTGAACTCCCGCACCCCACGACGGCGCACGTGACCGCGATCGTACCGCCGAATGAGCCCATCACCGGAACTTCGGGGGCCGCGACTCGGCACGTACGGGACGAACGCCGGCATGCGCCCCTCGGCCATAGCACCCGGCGCGCCGGCCGCGGGGCTTCGGACGGGCGGCGCAGGTCGTACGGCACACCGGCAATGGTGATTAAGGCCACCGAGCAATGGTGCTATGGGATCTGACGGGCATCGGCAAGGCGGCGGTAGGCGTCCCGTCGGTGAGGCTGGTGCCGCGCTACGCGCAACATCTCGCCGATCCCGTCTACAGCGCCGCCTTCAGCTCCGGGATAGCGCATCCTACGCCGATGCAACAGGGTTCCCGTACCGTGACGGACATCGGACATGTAGCGACCCGTCCCGTCGAGGCACGCCAACATCAGGACGTGGATTGCGCGCTGCTATCGGTGCCGGCGCCGATCGTAGACCGTCGCGCCGTGGTTGTAGGGGAAGTCGGCCCGCATGCCGTCACCAGCCGACTTCGGGAAGCAACCCAGTCCGTACGCACCTTCCGTCCGCGGCACACCGGCCCACCGCGGACCCCTTCCAGGCGGCACCACCGCATCTCCCATTGCAACGTGCTACTCCTACTGAAACGCCTTCTCGCCGGCCCGTAGAGGTACCCGCAGCCAATTCTCGGGAGGCGGAAGCGGGCACGACCAACCCTCGTTATACGCGCAGTACGGATTGTACAGATAGTTGAAATCCACCAGCACTCGGTCCTGGCCGAGCCACTCAGGCTCACAATAGCGCCCGGCTCCGTAGCTCTCCGTTCCCGACGTGGCGTCACGAACCGGCAAAAACAAGTCACCCCGCGAGCCTCGGTAGAGGGTGATCGCCGCCGCCGTTCCATCCACGCTGAAATGCACAATACCGGCGCGCTGATATTCCTGGCGTGTCGCTGTCGTGGAATCGAGCACCACGGGAACTCCCGCGCTTGCATGGTCCAGCAAAAGCTCCAGGTGAAGCGCGGCATTATACGGGAAATAGGACAAGCCGCCAAAGGTGCGTCGTTGTTCCTCCGTCAATGGCGAATGCGGGCTCTGCCGAAAATAGTCGTTCTTTTCGGCGCGAAAGGTGTGCAGTTTCTTCTCGATTGCTCGTGCGACGGACATCTCGTGCTCCAGTATTCAACGTTGCCCGCGGCAACGGGCATGGCATCTGCTTGCCGGCCGACTGGGGAGCATCATCAATTTGTCTATTCCGTAACGGCGCAGGCTACCCCCAGAGCTGTAGGGTACGCCCTTGTATAATTGCTATTCCGTAAGGTCGCTTACAGTCGGGCGGAACAGTCCGTGGTCCCGACTACACCGGAAAGGACAGGATGATGCCCCGGCGGCGCTGCTGTTCGGCCGGCTGGTGCATGAAGGAACCCTGCGTGATCGCAGGTGCTACACCACGGATCGCCTTCGTGCCTTGGGCGGACGCCGATCATCCCGGCGCCGCGATGCGCCGGTGTTTTCTCGTTTGGCGGCTCCAACTGTGAGCGCGCTTACATTCAGCATGCCCTCGTTCCCCTCACAATGGTCTGCAGTGAGCCGGCAGCCCGGCTACTGAAGCTATTTCGGAGGTTTGGATGAAACGAAAGCGACTATTCCTGATGGGTGCGGCGATGATGCTCCTGACCGACGCGGCGCTGCTGGTGACGGGCGTGCCAAGCGCTCCCCAGGTGCAGCCTGCCCAGGCGGCGACGATGAGCATGGGGAGCATCGCGCTGCTTGCCCCGGCGGCGGGTACGGTCGTCACCGGCAATACCGTGGATGTGAAGGTCGCGGTCAAGGATTTCACCCTCTCCTGTCCGTTGGCCGGCAAGCCGGTCCAGGATGGGGTCGGCCACTGGCACTTGCTGCTGGACGGCGCCCTGGTCAATATGTACTGCGGTACCGGGGCGGCCGTGAGCCTGCAGAACGTGGCGCCCGGCTCCCATACGATTGAGGTGATGCTGGCCGGGGACAACCACATGGAGATGATGGGCAAGGGACAGACTGCCAAGACCACCTTCACCTACAAACCAAGCAGTCCCTTGACGGCCCTGACGGCGACTACGGCGGCGGGCAAGCCGAGCATCACCATTCTCTCCCCCGCCGACGGAGCGACGGTGGGTGAGAACTTCCCGGTGGAACTGGACTGGTCCAACTTCACCCCGTCGTGCGACCTCTTGGGCAAGAAGAACCTGGCGGGGTACGGGCACTGGCATTTGAACATCGACACCATGGCGGGGCCGATGATGGGGATGGGCACGATGCTGGCCATGGGCTGCACTCATACTTACACCGTCTTCACCGATGGGCTGCGGCCCGGCAAGCACAAGCTCTATGCCCTCCTGGTCGATAACCAGCACGCCCCCCTGATGCCGGCCGTCTCGACGATGATCACCATCAACGTCAAATAGAGCTGCTCCGGCTACTATCCCCTTTCCACAGCCATGGCGTCGCGAGTAACGCGGACGCCATGGCTGTGGCCCTTCCGTGGCCTGTTCACCTTTTATCATGTATCTCTTGGGTCAACCACAGGCACCGGCTTCCTTCTCACGCCTTCCTCCGTTCGTCGATCCGTACATCAGGCATGCTTCCGCGCGAAAATGAGACCGCGTGCAATCAGCCCAATACGGCATCGCCGGCACAATAGACCTACGAGAGCGATACTTCACTATTGAGGGTGGACTTATGCATATGCGCGGTGAAGAATGGACGCGTCATGGGTGCTGACGCATATGATCTGGTGGTGATCGGCGGCGGTTCAGCCGGGCTGGTCGCGGCCCGGCTTGCGGTTGCGCTTGGCGCGCGAGTGGCCCTGCTCGACCGGGAGCGCCTGGGCGGAGAGTGTCTGTGGACCGGCTGCGTGCCGAGCAAGAGCCTGATCGCCGCCGCTCGAACCGCGAGGCAGACGCGCGACCTGGGCGCGTTGGGTCTCTCCGGCCGGCTGGACCCAGTGGATTTGGGCGCCGTGATGGATCGCGTGCAGCGGGTGATCCAGTCTATCTCTCGACATGAGGATGCCGATGCCATGCGCAAGCGCGGCATTGCGGTGCACTTCGGCGATGTCGCCTTCCGCTCCGCGCGCGTGGTGACCGTTAATGGCGCACCGCTCCGGGCGCGAACCTTCCTGATTTGCACCGGCTCCTCCCCCGCCGTGCGCGACCTAGAGGGCCTTACGGACAGCGGTTACCTTACCAATGAGACGATCTTTGGCTTGCGCGAGTTACCGTCGCACCTGATTATCGCGGGTGGCGGACCGGTCGGAGTGGAGATGGGGCAGGCATTCCGCCGCCTGGGCGCGGCGGTGACGATCCTGACCGGGGCACGAGGGCTGCTGCCACGTGAGGATCACGAGGTCAGGCATGCGGTCGAGGTTTTCTTCCGCCAAGAGGGGATCGCCGTGCTGCAAAGAAAGCTAACTGCGGTCGCCCGCGAAGGTGCCGGCCTGTGCGTGACCTACGCCGACCTCGACGGCGACGGCAGTCTGCGAGGTGACCGGCTGCTGCTGGCCTTGGGCCGCCGCCCAAACGTGGTGGGGCTGGCGCTGGAGCGGGCAGGCGTGCGGTACGAAACGCAGCGCGGCATCGAGATCGATGACTATCTGCGCACCAGTGCCCCGCACATCTTCGCCTGTGGTGATGTGACCGGCCCCTATCAGTTCACCCACGCGGCAGGCTATCAGGCCGCGACGGCGGTACGCAACGCGCTGTTTCCCTGGTTCAAGAGTAAAGCCAAGCTTGATCCAATGCCCTGGACCACCTTCACCGACCCCGAGGTGGCGCGGATCGGACTGACCGAGATAGAGGCCCGAGGTGAGTACGGTAAGGTGCTGGTGCTGCGGGCCGACTTCGCCCACGTAGATCGTGCCCAGGCGGAAGACCAGACCACCGGATTCGTCAAACTGATCGTCACGCCCTGGCGCGGTAAGATCCTGGGTTGCCATATCGTGGGGCCGCGGGCAGGCGAGCTGATCCAGGAGGTGACGCTTGCCATGCGACATGGCCTGAGTGTCCGTGCCCTGGCCGAGACCATTCACGTGTATCCAACCCTGGCCATGGCGGTTCAGCAGGCGGCGCTGGGCTTCTATACTCAATGGCCTGTGTGGGGGCCGGCACGCCGTCCCATTCGCGCCCTAGTACGTCGGGTTCGCTAGAGTCGGGCCACATTGGCCGGCTGGGATAATCGAGAGAAGACAGACACATGCTTGAAACTACACCGGAGGCTCCGCTTACGGCGCCGGCCAAAGTTGATCGTGACGCGATCTTTTTTGAGTTGACGCGCTCGATCTGTCCGGAGTGCCTGCGGGTGATTGATGCCCAGATTCTGCTGCGCGACAACAAGGTGATCATGCGCAAGCGCTGCCCCGACCACGGTGTGGTCGAAGCGCTGGTCTATGGCGATGCTCAAGCCTATCTCGCTGCTGCCCGCTTTAACAAGCCCGGCACTATACCCCTGGCCTTTAACAGTGCGGTCGAGCACGGCTGTCCCCATGACTGCGGGCTGTGTCCCGACCACCAGCAGCACGCCTGCCTGGGGATTATCGAGGTCAACAGTGCCTGCAATATGGACTGCCCGCTCTGCTTCGCCAACGCGGGCGCCGGTTTCAACCTGACGCTGGAGGAGGTCAAGGCGATCCTTGACGACTTCGTACGTACCGAGGGCCGGCCGGAAGTAGTGCAGTTCTCCGGTGGTGAGCCGACGATCCACCCGCACATCATACCCATGGTTCGCGCCGCCATGGCGCGGGGTATCGGCCACGTGATGATCAACACCAACGGCAAGCGTATCGCCAATGACGACGCCTTCCTGGCGGAACTGGCCGAACTGCGCCCGGTTATCTATTTCCAGTTCGACGGCTTCGAACGCCGTACCTATGAGATGATCCGGGCCGAGCCCGATATTCTGCCCGAGAAGCTGCGGGCCCTGGATCGCCTGGCCTCGGTCGGTCTTTCAGCGATTCTGGTGCCCGCCGTAGAGCGTGGCGTGAACGAGCATGAAGTTGGGCGCATCGTGCGCTTCGGTATCGAACACCCCGCGGTCAGGGGCATCAACTTCCAGCCCGCCTTTCACGCGGGCCGCCACGGCACCCATGATCCCCTGCGGCGGGTGACCATCCCCGATGTGCTGGCCTGGATCGAGGGGCAAACCGCGGGCATGTTCACCGTGGCCGATTTCATCCCGGTACCCTGCTGCTTCCCCACCTGCAATTCGGTGACCTACGCTTATGTCGATGGTGACAACGTGACTCCGCTCCCTCGTGTGCTCAACGTCGACGACTATCTGGACTACCTGACCAATCGCGCGGCCCCCGACCTGGGCGGCGAGATCAGGACGGCGCTGGAGGGGCTCTGGTCCTCCTCGGCGGTACCGGGCTCGGAAAAGGCAACCAACGAGTTCCGCCTCACCTGCGCGTCATGCGGCATGCCGGACGGGCTGGACCTCGGCGCTCTGGCCGATCGCATGTTCATGATCATGCTACAGGATTTCATGGATCCCTGGACTTTCAACCAGAAGAATGTGATGAAGTGTTGTAAGGAGTTCCTGTTGCCGGACGGCAAGCAGATCCCCTTCTGCGCGTACAACAGCGTGGGCTATCGGGAGCAGGCGCGCACCCAACTCACCGCGCGTGAACGTGCCCGGGCAAAGGCGCGGCGCGCTGGTGTACTCTTCGAACCGGAGCCCATTACTTTTTCGTTCGAAACCGCTCATCGCGGACCGTTTGACTCGAAGGTGATTCCGTCATGACCACAGTTGCTCAGGACGCGAAAAGTTGCTGCGCCGCTGCCTATGGGAGCGGCTGGGCGCGCTTCCTCCTGGGGGATTCGTATCATCCGGGCGGTCTGGATCTTACCGACCGTCTCGGCACCATGCTCGGCCTAGGAGCCGGGACGCGCGTTCTCGATGTGGCGGCAGGCCCAGGCACCTCCGCCACGCACCTCGCCCAGCGCTTTGGCTGCCGGGTGACCGGGGTTGACTTGAGTGAGAGTAACGTTGTCGCGGCACGGGAGACCGCCATGCGTCTGGGAGTGGCGACACTGACCGATTTCGTCGTCGGCGATGCCGAACTTCTGCCGTTCCCGGACGAAAGCTTTGATGTCGTGGTCTGCGAATGCGCCTTGTGCACGTTTCCGGATAAGCACACTGCCGTCACCGAGTTTGCCCGTGTCCTACGACTCGGCGGACGAGTGGGGATAAGCGACCTTACGCGAAACGGGCCATTGCCGCCCGAACTCGACGGCCTTCTGGCCTGGATTGCCTGCATTGCCGACGCGCGACCGTTGGCCGAGTATGAGGAGTATCTCCGGATCGCGGGCTTTCAGGTCGATTGCGCCGAACCGCATGACGACGCATTGCGCACCTTTGTCCAGCAGATTCGTACCAAACTGATCGGGGTGGAGTTGCTCGCGCGGTTGCGGACGATTGACGTGCCGACCACCGATCTGGCAAAGGCGCGCGCGATGGTCCGTAGCGCCGCCGACGCGGTCGCGTCTCGTACCCTCGGGTATGCACTCCTCACCGGTACATGCTTCGCGCATATGCATTGACTCGGGTACTGTCAACTTAAGGGCAAAGTGGCGTACGATGAGGCTGCCGTGAAAGGAAATACCGGTGAGCGATCGCTCGTGCTACTGTCGTCATCGCTTTCCGCCCGCGATCATCAGCCACGCAGTCTACCCGTATTACCGGTTCACCGTGAGTTACCGGGACGTGGAAGAGATGCTCGCCCGGCGTGGGATTGTGGTTTCCTACGAGACGATCCGGCAGTGGTGCCTCAAGTTCGGGCCGCGCTTCGCGGCGGAAATCCGGCGACGCGGCCCTCCCCTCGCGACCACCGGCACTTGGACGAAATGCATTTGCGCTTCGGTGGACGGACCTAGTACCTCTGGCGAGCAGTCGACGCGGACGGCATGGTGCTGGACGTTGTTCTGCAGGCACGGCGCAACCAGGCTGCGGTGGAAGCACTCCTGGGCCGTCTGCCGGATCGGTTGCCCACCGGGCCACGGGTGGTCGTCACGGATAAGTTGACCGGCAATGTACCGGCCATCAAGAGGGTGTTTCCCCAGGCGGAGCATCGGGCCCACAAGGGCTTAAACAACGGCGGGGAAAACAGCCACCAACCCACTCGCCGGCGTGAACGAGCCCGGCGTCGGTTCAAGTCGCCAGCCCATACGCAGGGCTTCTTGGAGCCGTTCGGGCCAATCCGTCAATTCTTCTGCCCTGGTCGTCATTTGCTCCCCGCGCCGGACTAGCGCGCGATTATGGCGATGCGCCGCGCTACGTGGGATGAACTGAGCGAGGTTGCAGCCTGATCACGCGGACACCATCGCAGAAGAAGCCGTCCCTATCCTCTCGCTTCTTGCTCTTCCTACGTTACCCTGACAATGCCGCTACCCATGTTCGCCCACCTCGACCTGCCTCGTGCCGCCGCCAGGCGCCGCGTCACGCGGGCTCTCAAAGCCGTGGCCCATGTGCCCTGGATGATGCCACGGTCGCGAGGTCTACGGCCGAATGTGTGCCTCCCCTGGGCGCGGCGGTTCGATGGGTTGCGGTCGTTTCTTCCGAACCTCTCGTTGCTCGCTTCCCGTGAGCAGGGTGGCCAACGGCCGCACCGCCCGAGCCCGTATGGTCGTCGCGGTTCCCCGTCGCTCCACGATACCCCGCACCCACAACAACACCTCCCCGCGGATTGCCGCGCGATCCCGGTCATACACCGAAAGCGGGACCACGACGTTGCCAAGGCCCGACTCGTCGCTTACCGCAATGAAGGTGGTCCCTTTCGCGGTGGGCGGCCGCTGGTAGGAGAGGGATTGGACTGCTAGTTCAATCAGCGTCCCATGAGGGAGACGGTCGAGGTCGGCAAGGCGCGGGCTGAGGCGTGACAATCAATGGACCGGAAACGTACGCTAATCACGGGTTCTGTTGCCAGAGAGAGCGTGATGTCTGGCAAATTGACCGACTCACGTCGCCCATCACATCACGAGCTGCTGCCTGGAATGCCGCCCATTGCCGGTTCTCTCTGGGAAGAGGGTCTTAGCGTGCGTTTCCGGTCTATTGATTGTCACGCCTCAAAACGGTACGCGGCTCGGCCGAGGTGATGCGAAGTCCGGGGCCACCGTTCAGGGCAACGGTCGGATGGGTACAGGACACACCCTTCCTGTGTAGACAGTCAGTACACAGGGGCATAGAGCCCGGCGCCGGCGCGAAGTCGTGAAGGTCGATGTACAGGCGCGGGTGCGGCTCAATCAGCCGATCGCTACAAGGCGGGCAGAGCACAACCACCGCGGCGGTTCGTTGGTCGGCGTCGTCACACTCCACCCAGCGCGTGAGATCGCAGACGCCGGCGCACGATTGGCAGGCCTTAGGTCGGTGGGACCGCTCAGGGATTCAGACAGGCGAGGCCACGGTTTCCTTGCCACTTCAGGACGCGTCCTCATCCCAGGTAAGCACCATGTCCAACCCGTCCGGCAACCTGCTTCGGACTTTCAGTAATGCCGACCGCTGATCGGTTTCCACACTCCAACAGGCGTAGTGACAATAGAGTTTGGGTTCACCGGTCATATTCCGCCAGCGTCGCAGCGTCCACCCTTCGAGTGGCCCACCACAATAAGGGCACTTACCAGCAAAGGCTATGGCGTAGAGTTCCCGTTCAGTGAGGCCATCCGTCGCGTGGCTTGTACCTGTCATGGTCGCTCCAATTTCACACGGAACCCGCTGGGTTAGGATCCTCGGTGCCGGTCAGCAGGAAGGCATACCGCGGGTCTGCCTGGTCGGTCAGCGCGCCGAGATCTCTCCAACTATCAAGCAGTTGCCTTTCGGCAAGATAGACGAGTCCTAAGGCTTGGTTATTCGTTGGCGGAGGCTGCCCTTCGACTCCCTTTCGCCTTCCGAACGAAACCATGGCCCGGTCGTTTTCCCCTCTCCAACCCAGCATTACCATGTGGTTTATGCTGAGCGGTTCGGCGCCTCGGCCGCCGCTGATGGTACGCATCTCAAGCCGCTGAACGACCAAACGCAAATGCGGCACGCTGTCGTCTAGTACGCCATCACTCACGATTGCTCCTTCTCCGTTGCCTCATCGGTCTCTTGAGGGGTGTTCTTTCTTTCTGGTGATGACCCCGGTACTACGTAGCCTTCCGGCAACTTGGGCGGCACGCCAAAGCGCGGTTTGCGGGTCATCAGATACTCATGCAACCATCGCCGCGTCGTAAAGTGCTGGGGCGTGTGGGATACGCCTCGGGCGTGTTTCCCTTCCTCATTAGGGCGCCGTATGGACCTGCCCTGAGTCACTGTTTTCAGCTTGCCGGTTGCGACATAGAGGCGCATCGTTGCAGTCGACAACCCGGCGACCTTGGCAGCCTCAGCTAGATCGATAAGCGCGTCGAAGTCAATCTCTTTCTCATCTCCCATAGTATCTCCTGACGGTAGTATAAATTACCGTTAAGCAGATTACTAGTAGCAGGGGTTGACAAGCTATCCACGGTAATAAATATTACCTATAGTCAGAGTGAATCGGCTCTGCTGAAACGCCGAACGGCTCCCCAGACTTTTGACGGAGAGAGGGGAGCCGCTCACGAACCCGGAGGTCCATAGTCTTGGTACCAGCCCAAACCGAACCCCGCGTCAGCAAAACCGCAGTACGCGCTATTGTCCGTGCCTATGAGCGGGCCAAGGCGGAAAAGATCGTCGTCTTCCGCGTGAATCCCCTTATGCTGGGCGTCGCCTCGGTCTCGGGCGGTTGGAAGCTGCGCCCCTACGAGATCACTATCACCGGTGCCGGCATCAAGGACGTGCGCTGCAATTGCGCGGCTGGACTGAACGGCCGCCTCTGCAAGCATGCCGTCTGCGCGATGTTCGCCCGCAAGCACGGCGTCTACGCCTGCAAGCCGATTCCCTCCGCCGATCCCTTCGCTGGGTTGGTCGCGTAGCAGGTACCGGCCCTGGGCGTACCAGAGGGAAAAGCCATGCAACCCACTACCACCATGGTGGACCTGACACCTCAGGCCCTGGCCGATGCCGTCGAGCATTTGGTCAAACTCGCGGATTCCGATTATGAAGTCGTCGCCGTCCTGGCCAGATGCCGCGAGGGCCTGCGGGCCATCTCTTGGGAACGCTTCCGCATCCGGTGTGAGCATGCCAGCCAACAGAAGACGGCCGCTCGCCGACGTAACGCCTTTATCGCGCGACACAAAGGAATGAAACCATGAGCGCAGCAATCAGCACTCCACAGTACACCGGCGGGTTGTCCATCGTCCGCGAATCCTCCAGCCAGCGCCGGGCCCGTGCCGCGCAGCAGGGTTGGGTACGCCGTCGGAACATTCCGTCCTTGTTGGACATCGCCTATGACCGGCTCCGCTATCTCATTGCCACGGTTGATCCCCGGATTGCCCGCCTCTATGCGGCCGAGGTGGGCGCCGAAACCCTCCCGGCCTGGGAAGCCGTGTACCCCTGGGATCGCCTTCCTCACGCCGCCCTAGACGTGGCCGAACGCTTCGCCGAGGGGAAGGCCACCGACAAAGAGCGCCAGGCGGCGCGACTGCTGATGGCGGCCGCGTGTGACCGCCTGGAAACCGGCGTCCGCATGATGAATGTCCGCGAGCCCCAGGGCAAGGCGTGGGCTGCCTGTAGCGCACTTGGCTTCCCACTCTGGAAGCGGAAGTGCCCAATGCTGGCTCACACGCTCTATTGGGTGCGGGAAGTGACCGATCCGTCCGGTGAGATGCTCGCCCACTATTCCAAGCACGTCGCGGGCATCGAACGGGCAATCACCAATTACGGCCGAAGCGCCAGGTAGGCGGTACAGCGATGAAAAGCATAAACCGAACGCTCCGGATCTCCGACGCGATTACCCGCTACCAGCGGCGCTGGGATCTCACCCCGGCCGAGGTGGCGACCGAACTGGAAACCTCAGAGGATGGGCTCGCCCGCCTCCACCGGTGGAGCATTCTCGATTTCGATGATCGCCCCGTACGCGACGTGATAGACGAGCTGGCGGAGATCACCGGCTGCCGCGATACCGAGGGCCTGGCCGTCATTCTGCTTGAAGCCGTGGAGATAGACCATGCGTGAAACACTCGCCGCCCTTGATGGGCAACGCCTCACCGTGCGGGCAACGGTCTTGAAGTTCTCGCGGTGCATCGGCTGGGCCGGAGTCCGGCAGCCGACCATCCTCCTGGGCCAGGTCTCCGGTATCGAAGGCGAGGCCCTCGCGGACCATATCTGGCTGATGCTGGGTAAGCGCATGATGGATCTCGACTTGCACTTGGGCGACCTGATCGAGTTCAGCGCGCGGGTCGCCCTGTACCGCCGCGGCCTCTTTCGCCTGCCGGGGGAGCCCATGACGTTCAATACCGATTAAGGGTTGTCCTATCCCACGCAGTGCCGGGTACTTGCCCACAAGCCGGAGCCGGCCGAGGAGCTGCCGGCCAATTCCGGACCGACAGACGATACCGCCGCGGCGCCGGTCGAAAAGCCGGTTCCTGCCCTGGTGGCCCGTACCCGGATCGTCAACACCATCGAACGGCTCTGGCAGGAGCAAGGCGAGCCGCCGACCCTGCCCTTGCTGTTTGGGCAGTCCGACGCCAACCCGTCCCTTTTCATCAAGCAGTTGCACAAGTTGGGCAAGATGGGCACCGTCGTCTTTCAGCCGGACGGCCGTGTGTTCCTCGCCGCCCTGGCCGCCCCGTCAGTTCACACGGAGGTACGCGCATGACTGCGATCACGTCTACGCCGACGCTGCCCACTACCGACCTTCCCGAGTTGGAAGCCCTCGTGCGCTGCATTGAGGCGACGGCGGCTGAGGCGACCCGAGTTACCCTGGGCGCCTATGCCACCCAGATCCGCGAACTTCACCACGCGGCGGGCGCTGCCCTGGCCGAGGCGCGGAGCAACGCCGCGGACATTCCCGGCGACCTCAGCAAGTGGGGCAACCTCGGCGAGGGCTATTGGGAAGTGGTGATTTGCGAGATAGCGACGAAAGACGCGCTCCGCTTCGCCCAGGAAGCCCGCCACTGGCTCCACTCCTACCGAGTCGCCGAGCAACGCCTCGCCGAAGGTAAGCCCGCAGTGTCTTGGACTGTGGGCGACCCAGACCTCGAAGCGGAGCGCGAACGAGTCGAACTGGGGCGCATCGATATGGAGCACGCCCAATAGTCACCGCCTACAGGGGAGTCGGTAGGCCCGGCCCCCCGCCAACCGGAAAGGGTAGACCAATGACTACGGCAATCATTCCCGCTACGGCCGCCGGCGCTCCGTACATCGGTATGGGCGGGTGGCCCCGCATGAAAGACTGGACCACGGCCCACCGTCGGGTCGCCGCCGAGCGGGGCTGGCACGATCGGCGGAATCCCGATCTCCAAGCCTGGAAACGCTTTAATACCCTGTTGGCCACCGCAGATCCGCGACGGGCCCGGCTCTACCACTGCGACATCGCTGAGAGCGTGTTTTGAAAGCTAGGCGGCCCGGGTGGTGGGAGCGCTGAGCGGGCGCGGGCGCGCCTGGGCAGCCTGGTGAACGGCGCGTCGTGGGCGGGCCAGGCGCTGCACCATCAGGGTGATCATCGCCACCTGGATTAGCGCCTCGCTGGTCTGTGGGAGCACCTCATAGTCCTTGCTCAAGCGTCGCCACTTGTTCAACCAACCAAAGGTGCGCTCGATAACCCATCCACACTGCCCGTGGGACACAGTGGGATAGCATCTTGATGCGTCATCAGCCTGTCCTTTCTTCACTATGCTCAATGACTGACGTCGTTGCCTGCGTCGAGGCGGTACCCGTCGGTGTCGTCCAGCGCTGCCGGGCCTCAACGCTCTGCGAGCGCTGGTGATGCCGTCGTAGCCGCTCCAGTTCGGCAGCATCGGCCCAGATAATCCATCGCTGCAGCGGCCCGACTTCGCGGCGGGCCTGGACCCAGCCGCGGCGCACCCAGGTGTGGAGGGTCGAGCGCGAGAGCGGCACCGCCCGTAGGAGATCGGCGGGCCACCACTCGTCCGCTGCCAACCCATCCCGCCGTTGCGCGTGCCCCCGCCCTAGCCGCAGGCCCAAGCAGTGCTGCAGCAGCCGGATGCTCGGCGCCCCGAATACTGCCCCGCCCCGCGCGGGGCGGTAGCCCGCCGCGTTGAGGTGCGTGGCGATGCGCGATGCCGCGATGTTCTCGGCCGTCAGCGTACGGACCCGTGCACACACCTGCGGATAGTAGCTCAGGTCGGCCAGGTGGGCGATCGGGCGGATCACGGTACCCTCCGTCGTGCCGCCGCCGATCCAATGGATGCACACCTGCACCCGTTCACTCCGGCCCTGCACCGCGACGACGACCTGCTCCACCACCTGGCGGATGATCTCCTTTCGGTCCGCAGCCGTGGTCGTCGAGGCCGCCCACAGGGCAGGGATATCCGCCGCCAACTGCTGGATGGCGCTCCGTTCCTCAGCGGTGAGCAGACGGGGCTGCTGCCGGACGAAGCGATGATACTCCTCCTCCAGGTGTTGCTGTGCGGCCAGCGTCTCCTCCCAGGCATGCTCCAGGCTCCGGGCCACCAGGCGGTGTTCCGGATCGACGGCATGGTACTGACGGGCGGCGCGGGCAGTTTCGTAAGCGGCCCGCTCCCGGCGTTGTTGCCAGAGGTGGGCGAGCGCCGTGCGTTCTTGCTCCAGGCGCTCGGTGGCCGCTAGCGACACCTCCAGTGCGGCCGGCGTCAGGGCCACGAGGACCTGTTCGGTCACAAACCGGTCCACGCACACCCCTGGGACATGCTGGCAGAGGGCCTCCCCATAGTTGCCGCGCCCCCGGGCGCATTCATAGGTATGGTGGCTTGGTGCCCCCTGGTAGTGCACGATGAAGCGAGCCCCGCAGTGGGCACAGACCAGCAGCCCGGCGAGCAGCGCAGGCCCATCCCGCACGGCGCCCATCGCCTCGGCACGCGCCCGATTGGCGGCCAGGCGGACGAGGTTCGCCTCGTACTGCTCCCAGCTGATGTAGGCCGGACAGTGATCCGGCACGAACGCGAGCCAATTGGCTGCCTCCTGCACGACCCGGCCGGTGCCCGGATGACCCGGCCGTTGGCGCCGCGGGTCCGCCTGCCGCCGGCCGTAGACATAGGCTCCGGCGTAGAGCGGGTGCTTGAGGAGGTTTTGCAGCGTCATGCGGTTGGGACGGCGCCAGACCAGGGTTCCCTTGCCGGGCCCTTCCCGCACGCGCACGCCCAGCCGGATATCGTGCTGGGCCAGGTAGCGCAGGACGCTGCCCAGGGTACCGAGTTCCGCAAACTTCTCGAAGATGAGGCGGACGATTGTTTGCACCTGCTCGTCGGGATCAAAGCTCACCTCGCCGGGACCACGCCAGACGTAGCCGATGGGCAGCGCAAAGGTTAAGGCGCCACGGCGTGCTTTGCTCAAGCGCCCGGCGTGCATGCGTTGCTTGAGGATGTGCAACTCCGCTTCCGACATCGTCCCTTTCAGCCCGAGCAAGAGCCGATCGTTGTATTGCGCCGGATCGTAGACCCCATCCAGATCCGCGATCAGGGTATGGAAGAGGGCGCACAACTCGAGTAACTGATGCCAATCCGTGTTGGAGCGGGCTAGACGGGACATCTCGATCCCAAGGATGATGCCCACGTGATCCAGACTCACCTCGGAGACCAAGCGCTGGAATCCCAGACGCGCCGCCGTGCTGGTGCCCGATTTGCCCAGATCATCGTCGATGACCAACACGCGCTCTGGAACCCAGCCGAGCGCCTGCGCACGCTGTGCCAAGCCGTATTGCAAGCGGGTGGACTCCTGGTGGTCGAGCACCTGCTGCATGGTGGACTGGCGCACGTAGACCACCGCGAGGCGATCGTGATGCCGCGCGGCGACCTTCTCCGAACGCAGCACCGTCTCTACCCTGCGGCTCGCCCACCGGCTATTCGGCTCGGGCGTCTGACTCATCGCTCTCCTCCTGCCTGGGGGGACGGCGTATGCTCAGTTGCCGTTCCAGCAACTGGCTGAGCACCCACACCAGACGCCGCCGATTGATCGGCGGGATTTGGGCCCAGCGACTGCGCTCCTCCTCCTCCTCGCCGGTCGGGGGGGACCGGCGCGGGGCGACTGCTCATCCATGACCCTCCACCTTCCTCTGCGGCTGTGGCGTGGGCTGCCTGGAGCTTCTCCGTCACCTGCACCATGCTCAGCAACCCCGCTAGCCCAATGATGGGCCAGGGACCAGCATATGTCGAGTATGTCGTCTCAGGGGTAGTGTGCTTGGGTGATGTCCACGATCCACCGCTTGGGCAGCACCACGAACCCCCGCTGGGCATCGTTGCGCTTGACGATCTGGAGCACCCAGCCGCAGGTCGCCGCCGTCCAGCGCACCAACTGCCCCCGATAGCCGCCGTCCGCCCAGACCAGCCGGAGCCGCCCGAAGCGCCGCTTGGCGCGGCGCAAGACCATGATGGCTCCATCATGGTCCTGGATCTGGGCGGCCAGCACCACCACCACCAGAATCAGCCCCAGGGTGTCCACCAGCAGGTGCCGCTTACGCCCCGTGATCTTCTTGCCCGCGTCGTAGCCCCGCTCCCCTTGGCTGGTCCGTCATCCGGACGCTTTGACTGTCCACGATGCCGGCGCTGGGCTGCGGATCCCGCCCTGCTTGCTCCCGTACCGCCCCCCGCGGCAGGTCATGTATACGCTCCCAGGTGCCGTCTCGCCGCCAGGTCCAGAAGTAGCCGTACACCGTCTGCCAGGGTGGCAGGTCATGGGGCAGCAACCGCCATGCGCAGCCCGACCGCAGCCCGTAGCGGATCCCGTTGCAGAGATCGCCCGTCGGTCGTGGCGAACAGGCCGCCCTCCGAGCTTGGGCGCCTGGACCAAGGGCCCCAGTACCGCCCATTCCGCATCACTCATGTCCGTCGCATACGGCCGCCGTGCCTTCTTCATCCCGCCTCCTGTGTTCGCTTCCTCCGCCCACTCCTCAGCTTATCACCCCTTTCAAAACACGCTCTGAGGAGACGTTTCTCCCTATCTGCGCCGAGTACCTACCCGACGATCCGCGCCCATCGACGGCGCTGTGGGTGGCTCGACAGTACGCCGAGGGCGCTGTGTCCGATGAGGAGCGGCTCGGCGCGACCAGAATGATTATTGCCCTTGAGAATAACCTGCCCGGCGACTTGGACAATCCGCGACACGACGTCTATCGCGCCCTGCAGGCGGTTGGTTGGAGTCTCTACAAGAATGCCCGGCACGCGCTCCGTGACGGCATGTGTTGGATGCCGGATGAGGTGCAGCACCGAATACGCGATGGCGGCCTTGCCGCGCGACTGACGGCCGCTCAGTAGCAGTACAGAGATAAAGCCGAGGGGTGGAGTTGGTGTAACAAGGCCGCCCCTCTAGAGAAGGAGTATACGCCATGACTGCCGAAGCCCAAGCCACTGCCAAGCCACGTGTAAGCAATGCTATCTTGGTTGAAGCCGTTGCCCACTGGTGGAATTGTGCCTGCCGTGCGGGCCTCCATCCCGGCATCGCCATGCTCGCCCAAACCCTGAAGGAAGAGCCCTACCTGGTCCGCCAAGTAGGCGATCAGATCCAGGTCCTCGGCCCCATCGCCCGATCGGCGTGCATCGACGAGCAGGATAAGGAACGGTCCAGTTTCACGATCTCCGGTCTTACCTGGGAGCCCTGCTCAGGCGCTCTGTTAGACGACTGGAACCCATACGGCGCGTGGTTCGTCCCCCACGAAACGCCAATGTGTACCCGCTACACAAAGCACACCCAGGGCTATGAAGACGCGCTGGCGGCATTGCTGGCGGCGCCGGGCGCCAAGCCGTTCATTCATCAGCCGTGGCAAGTGGGCCGGGTGCGCTGTCTGTTGCTCTTCCCGAACGGCAGCTTTGCGACGGCCACGGACGCGACCGCTCAGCCGATCATGCTGCCCCTCTACGAGATGAACGATGAGAAGTCGTTGCGGCGCGGTTTGGACGAACTGATCCGCGAGCGGACGTGGCCCGGATCACGTTAGGCAGTGACGCGGTTGTGCCGACCTTCCGGAAACAATCCGGAAGGTCGCAGCAACAGGCCAGCAGCACTTTCAGCGATACTTCTCCGCAAAGATCCACTCATTGAAGTCTTTGATGGATTTGAGCACCGACAATTCCGGCCGCGTGAGAAACGCTCGGGCACAATCCCGCACGAAGGTGTGGGCGTCCCGTCTATCCTGCGGCACTATGCTCTGCGTACGGCCGTGAGCGAGCGCAGAGCGCTTTTCATATAGGTCCTTCGTCCGCTTGGCATAAGACCTCCGCGATTCGCTGGTATCACCCAAGCAAAGTGCGACACACTCGGCCAGGCGCTCGCTTAGCGTCTGCGTGTGATCCTGCTGGGAAAATAGTGCCTCAAGGGCAAAGAGGAACTGCACCAACTTCCTCCCGCAATCCCTGTCTCTGGATGCCTTGCCCGCCCATATGACTGTCCGCAAGACCCGGCTGTGGAGATCAACTGCCCCCTTGGTCCCATAGTCCTCAAGCAAGTACTTCCAGAGGAGGTCATGCCCGACATCGGTATTTCTAAACCAAGGAGCATCCACGTCAACGGGTATGCCCGTGCCGCGCCGCTCAGTCCCACGGTGACCCCCGTAATGTTCCTCAGTGAGGACAATGACATCTAACCGGGTTGTAGGTTGGTAATTCAGAATGCCGATCTCTTGCCACCGCGCGTCCCATCCAAGCATAAAAGCGATGACAGCCTCGAATTGCTCGAAACGCTCATCTGCGATTTCCACTGCCCGGTCCGAATCACGGGCGACAACCTCGGTGCAAATCCATAGGTCGCCCTCTCCAGGTCTGTGGCGCTTATGCAGTCCTGGGTAATGTGGAGGGTAACGCAACTCGATCCGATCGCCGTGCGCTTCCCAGTTGTATATCGTGAAGGGCCCCAACTCTAAGGGTTCGTCGACAGCGATGGTTGCACCATGAAGGGCACGAAAAACACCCCAAGCTACTATCTTAAGTTGCCACATATCTGCGAACAGCTTTTTAATGGTACTCAGGTTGAGTGTTTCGCTTCCCTCCAATATCGTACGCACCAAGAATACATAATATTGAGTAACTGTCTCACTTGTCAGTGTTTTGCTTAAGTCTCGGTCGGCAAGCCAAATATCGTCGATAATGGCCGCAAGGGTAGGAACACCGGGGACCTCAGGGAAGAACACGCCGGGACCGGTCCGTAGTCCAATTACACCGGGTTGGGTGGGGGCGTGGTAAGTCCCCACCTCGTGCGCGTGGTCCGCTGCCTCAAGGTCCTCATCCGACATGAGCCGGGCACGTTGAACGCTGAGTTTGACGCGTTCCAATATCCTTGTGTAATCGACCCCAGCCACGGATTCACCCCATTTCCCTGCAGGGATAGCAGTGGGATCAATCATATGCCTGAAACACCGTTCAGTCGATTGGATTATCAGCGACATAGCAACAGGTATTGGAATGGTCGCGCCACGCGGTGGAAGCCTGGCCTTGGGTATCTCGAATAAATAGCGAAAGACCCGTTGGAGGCATTTAGTACCCGTTCTACAATGGGCTGGCAACGTCTCACACCCAAGGGAGAACAGCCATGCTTCCAATAGGAAAAGCGCCTGACGAGAGCACTGATGCAGCGCCGCTCACGCTGCTCATACTGCCCGCCCCCGCCGATGCCGAGGTTGTGGATCCGGCAACGGCGCCCGTGGAGGCGGACGATCTGGGACCAACTCTTCAAGAGGAAGAAGAGTATTACAAGGACCGCTGCGCCCTTATCGAGAAGGTGCAGAATGCGCTCCTGTCGAAGACGGGTATCGTCGCGACGACGGCGACTACAGGGGCCTTATTCGGCTCATTTTTCTTGACGAATAGTGCCCATGCCTACTTGGCAAAGTCCGTCAGCCATACCCCGCGATTTACCATCCCGGCCGGTACCCTTTTCGTACTGACCTACACGGCACCCGTGTTGCTCTTCGCGGCGTTCGTTGTGTGGGGGGTGGCGCATTTGCCCGGCGGCGGAGAAGTGGAAAGCCCCGGTTTGATCCCGATGCGCGACTGGTTTGCCCGGTCTGAGAAAGCATCCGCGAGGTATTGGACCGCTCGGGCGCAAGCAGCCGCACGAAGTGACACAGAAAAGTGGGACTTGGTACGACGTCGTATCTTTGCAGCTGAGCGGAACCTTGCCCGGAAGGTGTGGCTCAGCCGGGCCGGTGGTGTGATCCTCTGCGCTCTATTCGTGGAACTGGGGATTAGCGTGCTGGCAATCGTGTACATACTCACGCTGGCAATCGGCCAGCCGGCGCCGCAGTAATCCCCACCGCCCTAGTGCACTAAGAGAAAGCTATTTGATGGATGAATCCACGTCGACACAGGTAACTACGAGTACGCCCCAACTGAGTTCGGACGATGCGGAAGTGCTCCGCCTGCTGGCGGATCAATCCGGAGACTCGCCGGATGAAGTTCTCCATCGGGCGCTTCAGGCGTATGCCAAGAGGCACTTGGTTTTACCACCGTCACAGAAAGCCCCAAGGCCTCCGCTTGGCTCAAATCAGTTTCAATCCAGGCACGATTATTCAGGGTTCCATATGGTGGCAGCGGAGAATTGTGCGCATCGGTGCCAAGCCCTGTATAGGGAGGTGGCCGATGCCACAACGCCCGAGGCGTATACGAACACCTTTCCTGTACGCCTTTGGGACTCGCTTGTAGCGGTGCTTCTCGTGGCGGCAGCGATCGACGCGGCAGTAATGGAGCTGCTCTTCGAGGCGGAGAACTGCTTTATCCTGGGGGTCGAGCAAGGAGTCGCAGCCCGCATAGCAGCTCTTCGGGAACCATTCGTCAGAGAGAACGTGGGCACGACCGAAAAGATGAAACGTATTCTCGGCACACTCAACGCTGAGGAAGAGAAACAGCAGGCTCTGAGATTCAAGCAAGGTAAGATCTGGCAAGACGCAGCCATGCTTATTCACCTGAGAAATCTCTTCACCCACACGTCGCTTGGCTATGTCACCACGGGCCCTGAAGGCGATGAGTTGGACGGCAGAGCCGAGTTAGTGGAAACCTACCTGCGCGGTAAGTTCAAGACAGATCGTACCTTTCCATTGGTGCAAGTCGTGTTCCCGGACACCTACCTCGGGCCTGGGCTAGCACAATGGGCAGTCGGGACGGGCTACAGCGTCATTCGTGAGTTCTATACATGTCTTGGCGCGGCATGGAACACGGATCCACACCCGAGAGCAACACAATCGCGCAATAAGGCCTAGAACGGCCACCACCAGCGCTTCTTTGCGAGTTGGGTAGTAGCGTCACCTGCCTGCCCTTGCGGCGTGTATTCGGCGCCCTGGCTCTCATGTAGCGGGCTTACGGCCCGATCCCGCTCAGCAAGTTGAGCGGCCAAGCGGGCGGCTTCCGCCTCGGCAGTCTCAGCACGCCGGCGCAGGTCCCCGATCACCGCGGCGCCAGCGGCCGCGGCCTCTTCGGCGGCTTGACGTCGCCCTTGTTCGTGGCCCACTTCGCGCTCGAGCGTGCCGATCTTCTCCACCAGCGGCAAGAGCCATTCCTGCATGACGATCTGCAGCTGGAGGCGTGACAATCAATGGACCGGAAACGCACGCTAAGGCCCTCTTCCCAGAGAGAACCGGCAATGGGCGGCATTCCAGGCAGCAGCTCGTGATGTGATGGGCGACGGGAGTCGGTCAATTTGCCAGACATCACGCTCTCTCTGGCAACAGAACCCGTGATCGGCTCCTGGCAGCGCGTCGAGGAGCCCCAATGCCGGGGATAGTCACCGCACAACTAGACAATAATTTGTTAGCGTACGTTTCCGGTCCATTGATTGTCACGCCTCAGCTGCCCGGACGCCTGCGGAACCACGGAACCGGCGGCCCTGGGCCGGGGTTCCGGACGGTTCCGGCCCTGTTCCGGTCCCGGCCCTGCCTCGTCAAAGTTCCGGTCCTGTTCCGCCGATTGTTCC
>Ga0307373_10001303_pt1 | contig 46734 bp, 46 predicted proteins | sample OX2MG_FD_202534 | JGI IMG/M metagenome (GOLD analysis project Ga0307373, IMG submission 202534) | Soil microbial communities from Risofladan, Vaasa, Finland - OX-2 | ecosystem: Environmental > Terrestrial > Soil > Coastal area > Acid sulfate soil | place: Finland: Risofladan, Vaasa | collected...
GGTGGTGCAGGCGAGTGGGGACGGATGAGGCATGCGGCGCACTCCTGGCAGGCTTCCGGAGGGGTAGAGTATCATTTCCTAGGACAAAAGACCAGGGTGGTCGTCATGGCGGGCGGCGGCAAATCGCCGGCGCCGTCGGTGGGACGGTGACGGATCACGGGTGGGGGAGGGTCGCCGGGGCGGTGGGCAATGAATCGGGCGGTAGTCACTCGCCATGGCAGCAACCGATGGCAGGGTCGGGTCGTGGGTCAGCTTGACTGATACCTGCCGACCCATGGCAGCGGTAGCCGGGCCGCTTCGCCTGAACCGCCGGGTTCAACCCGGAACGGACTTTCGCGGCGGGGTGCAGTCTGCTACCCGGCTGCCATGCTTGAACTCACCAAAGTCAGCCAAGTCGCGAACAAGGCTGCGTCTGCCATCCTGAAACGACTGGCAGGCGTCCGAAGCGTAGTGAGCGAACCCGCTTCAGATTCCGAGGGCCACGAGGCGTTGAACATAACCATCATTCTGAAGCGCGGTCGTGCCGACAAGATCAGCGGAGACGAGGCCCTGGACCTGCTGGTCAGCATAGAAAGAGCACTTCGCGAAGCAAAAGAAGAAAGGTTCCCGATCATCGATTTTGTGACCGAGGAAGAGTTAGAGTTGGAGTCGAGTGGCGATACTGAATGCTGACCACTTGTTTGAGAAGGCGGAACGATTAGCCGATTTACGGCCTTCCGGTCGTCCGCGCCAGGTCGCATTGCGGCGAGTGATTTCGGCCGCGTACTACGAACTTTTCCATTTTTGCCTGACCGAGGCAGCGAACGAATTCGTCGGAGCGACGCAGCGCGCAACGAACCGATACGCGCTGGTCTGTAGATGCGTCGATCATAAAGCCTTGAAGGATCCATGTGTGGAGGCAAAAAAGCAAACTTCGCCTGCCGGGTATGCCCACTACTTTCCAACTGATGGGTTTGATGCAAATGTCCGGGCGTTTTCCACGGCCGCGATCGAGCTACAGGAGAAGCGGCATCTGGCAGACTACAGCCCCCAGCCGCGGTTCAGAACATCGGATGCGAAGCTGGCAATCGGCACAGCCCGGAGCGCCGTCCGCCGGTTCCAGGCGGCCAGCGCGGAGCACCGCAAAGCATTTCCTACTCTTCTCATTTGTCCACCCCGATAGGGCACGCGATGTCTCGCTGCCCTCGGCGGGGCGGGGACCGGTGTTGCGGCCGCCATGCATGCGGCAGCGCAGCTTGCCGTGGATGGCCGGGGCGCGGCAGGGGCAGCCGGCTCGGGTGGGGGCGCCGTACGGGATGGCGTGGTGCGAGAGGTCGCGGCGGCGGCTGGCTGGCTCCGGCGGGTCGTCGCGTTGGGCGGCGTGCATCAGTCGCCGGCGCCGGCAAACACCGCGCGCTCGCAGCCCAGCATGTCGCCGATCCGCTCCAGCCGGACATCAGGCGGCAGGTACCGCGCCTCCACGCCCGGCTCCAGCGCGTAGTGGCCCTGGCGCGGGAACACCGTGGTGACGCGGTCGCCCCAGGCCTGTTTCAGCGCCTCCAGGATGCGCAGCTTGTCGTCCACCATCACGTAGTGGCGCGCCGGGAACAGCCGCTCGACATCGTCGAGCGACTCCTCCTTGTGCACGAAGATCAGCACGTTCTCGCCGAAGCTCCGCCACAGGCCGGAGCGTTCGACCTTGCGCGGCTGGAACGCGGCGTCGCCGTCCGACAGGATGACGGTCGGGCCCCATTGCCGGGCGTGCCGCACCGCGTCCAGGGCGCGCGGATACAGCCGCGCGCCGAACGGGTAGTCGGCCAGCCAGTTGGCGATACGCAGCACGCGCGGGTCGTGCAGGTCCTCCAGCCGGTAGCGCTGCAACGCGCCGAGATAGTCGGCGTAGCCGAGTTCCCCGCGCAATTGCTCGAACAGCGCCCAGTAGCGGTCGCGCGCGGCGGCGCCATACTCCAGGCCGAGATGCGCATTCAGGTCGTGCTGCACCCGGTCGTTGTCCAGCAACGTGTTGTCAACGTCGAACAGGAATACGAGATCATGCATAGCCGCGGCGATAACGCCCCTCCGACGCCCAGGTGTTGATCACGGTCCGGAGCAGACCCTCGGGCGCATCGGGGTCTTCCCAGGCGAGGCTGACGGTCAGCACGCGCACCCGCTCGCGCACCGCCGGCGGCAGGCGAACGGCGTCCTTGGCGGTGGTGACCGGCACGGCATCGAGGCGTTCGGCCTCGGCCAGCAGGTCGTCCAACTCGGCCTGCGTGTATGGGTGGTGGTCGGGGAAGGGCCGGCGCGCGACCGGTTCCGCGCCGGTTTCCGCCAGGGTGGCGAAGAATTTCTCCGGCAGGGCGATGCCGGCGAAGCCCAGCACGCGGCGGCCGGCGAGGGTGGCCGCCTCCGGTCCGGGCACCAGGCGGGCGCGATGCAGCGGCAGGCCGGGCGGCAGCTTCGCCAGCGCACCGGCGGCATCCGGGCCGATCAGCACCGCGGCCTGGCAGCGCCGGGCTGCCGCGGCGACGGGTTCTCGCAGCGGGCCGGCGGGGAACACGCGGCCGTTGCCGAAGCCGGAGGCGCCGTCCACCACCAGGAGCGAAAGCCGCTTCCGCACGCCCGGGTTCTGCAGGCCGTCATCCATCAGCACTACCTCGGCACAGGCCGCCAGCAGCGCCTGGGCGCCGTGCTTGCGGTTGGCACAGGTCCAGGTGGGGGCGATCGCGGCGTGCAGCAACGCCTCGTCGCCGGCGATCGAGGCCGGTTCGTCCGGCTCGACCCAATGCAGCCCGCGCGCCGCGCCGCGGTAGCCGCGCAGCAGCACGTGCACGCCCCAGCCGCGCGCCCGCAGTCGGCGGGCGAGGTCGAGCGTCAGCGTCGTCTTGCCTGCTCCGCCGAGGGTGGCATTGCCGACGCAGATGACCGGGACGGGGCAGAACCAGCCCTCGCGCCGGAGGCGCAGCGCGGTGACGCCGGCGGTGACGGCGGAGAGCGGCGAAAGGAGCCGCGGCAGCAGCCCGTCGCGCTGCCAGAAGGCCGGGGGGGTCATGACGCCTGGCCTCTGCCGCGCCTGGCACGGGAGCGGTCGGGGTGCGGGAGCACCGAGGGTGATCGGGTCGGCATGCGGCAGCCTCACCCGGCGCTTCGCGCCGACCTCTCGCGGTTTGTGGGAGAGGCGAGGAGATCGAGCAACGCGGCGGCGGTGTGTTCGGCCAGGTTGCCGTGGCGCTGCACGACGGCGGCGGCCCGGCAGCCCATGGCGCGGCGCCGCGCCGGGTCGGCCAGCAACGCGGAGACGAAGCCGGCCAGGGCGGCGGCATCCGCCACCTGCACCAGCGCGCCGGCCTCGCGCAGCAGCGCCGCATGCTCCAGGAAATTGCCAGTGTGCGGCCCGACGGCGATGGCGCAGCCCAGACGCGCCGGTTCCAGCAGGTTCTGTCCGCCGCCCGGCGGCTCCAGGCTGCGGCCGACAAAGGCGATCGGCGCGAGGCGGTAGCACAATCCCAGCTCGCCCAGTGTATCAACCAGCCAGATGCCCTGGCCCGGCGGCGGCGCGTCGTTCAGCGCGCGGCGGGTCACCGGCAAGGGGGCGGCTGTGGCGGCGATCGACGCACCGCGCTCGGGATGTCGCGGCGCCAGGATGGTCAGCAGGCTGGGATACCGCACCGCGATCTGTTGGTGGGCGGCGAAGACCAGCGCTTCCTCGCCCGGATGGGTGCTGGCGGCAAGCCAGACCGGGCGGCCGGAGAGCAAGGCCTGCAACCGGGCCAGCTCGGCCGCGTCAACCGGCAGCGGCGAGGCGGCGAATTTCAGGTCTCCGGGGACGTCCACGCGGCGGGCGCCGAGGGCGCGCAGCCGTTCGGCGTCGGCCTCGCCGCGGGCCTGCACGCGGTCGAACACGGCCAGCAGCGCGCGCGCGAAGCCCGGGGCGCGACGCCAGCGGGCGAAGCTGCGCGGCGACAGGCGGGCGTTGACCAGCATCAGCTTGATATGGCGGGCATGGCAGGCGGCCAGCAGATTGGGCCACAATTCGCTTTCCAGGAAGGCCGCCGCATCCGGCCGCCAATGGTCGAGGAAGCGGGCGGCCCAGCGCGGCACGTCCAGCGGCACGAAGCGGTGCAGCACCCGCGCCTGCTGGTCCGGGCCCAGCCGCTGGGCCAGCAGCGCGGCGGCGGTGACGGTGCCGGTGGTGAACAGCACGGTCAGGTCGGGCGCGCCGGCCAGCAGCGGCGGCAGCACCGGCAGGATGGAGGTGGTTTCACCGACGCTGGCGGCGTGCAGCCAGAGCAGTTGGCCGGGCGGGCGCGGGGAGGGGTCGATGCCGTGGCGCTCGGCCAGTCGGCCGGGGAGTTCCTTGCCGCGGGCGAGGCGCAGCCGCAGCATCACGCGCAAGCCCGGCGCGGCCAGGCGTGCCGCCCCGGCCCACACGGCGCCCGCCGCGTTCATCGGTTGCCCACACTGCGCTTGTTGCGCGGGCCCATGGGGGCGCGCGGGGCGGTTACGCCGCGCAAAGCTGGTCCGCCTGGGCGGCGGCGGCGTTCAGCGCCTCGGCGATGGCTGGGACCGCGTCCTGCCAGGCGTGGCGCGGCACGGCGATGGTCGGGCGGCACACCACTACGCCACGGCCGAACGGCAGTGGCACGACCATGCGGTCCCAGGTCGGCAGTACCCAGCGCCGCGTGGTCTGCGCGGCGCAGGGCAGCACCGGGGCGCCGGACAGCGCCGCGAGCTGGGCCACGCCGGGCGCGGCGTTGCGGCGCGGGCCGCGCGGGCCATCGGGGGTGATGGCGACGTGATCGCCGTTGGCCAGCAATCCCAACAGGTTGCGCACGCTGGCGGTGCCGCCCCGCGAGGACGAGCCGAGCACCACGTTAAGCGCGAAGCGGCTGACCACGGCGCCGATGAACTGGCCGTCGCGGTGGCGGCTGACCAGGACGTGGGCACGGGCGCGGGAGTTGCGGCCCTCCGGCGAGCGGCGGGCGAGCAGCCAGAGCATCGGCAGCAGCGGCAGGCGCTCGTGCCAGAAGGCGACCACCACCGGAGCGCCGGCGGCGTGGCGCGCCATATGCTCCGCGCCCTCGATCCGCCAGCGCGTGGTGCGCAGGGCGAAGGCGAGGTAGCGGCCGAGCAATTGGGCCAGGAGCTTTTGGGCGGCCGGGTGCCGCAGCAGTCGTTTCATCGCCACGCGCGGTAGCATGGGGGTGGAGTTGGGGGAAGATCGGACACCGCGTGCGCCCGGAGCGCTTTCACCCAGACCGGGATTGCCATGGCCGGCCCGCGCGGGTGACGGCCGGCGGCGTCTCATGGGCGTCTCGTTGTCGAGAATATGGGTCACCGATTCATGCGGCGATACGATATCGCGTGGTGGAACTCTGAGCCGGGACCGGCATTGGTGGGAGACGGCGAGTCGACTTCGTAAGGACGCCACCATCGCGGCGGGCGACCTCTTCCGGCGCGATCTTGCCCGGTGGGGTGAGCATGGCGCTCGGGGTGTGGACGCGGTGGCGGCGATTGTCCCGATGGTTGTCTGGCGGGATCGGGGCGCGTCGGTTGCGGCATGTGTTGCAGGCGGCGACGACATGACGTTAGTTTTTTACGCTAACAAGAGGCTGCCTCCTGACAAGAGGCTGCCATGTCCTGTCAGGGTGAAAGCGCTCTGGCGCGGGAGGGGTCAAGGCGCGAAGCACCAAGGGTGACGGGCGCAGCGCAGGGGCCCGCCATGACGGTGATGCCGAACATGCGCATTCGACGACCTCGAAGACGTGCTCAAAAGGATGGACCAATGAATGAAACATCGACCGAAACCCTCTCCGTCATCGTCGAACGCGAGGTCCCTTATCCGCCGGAAAAGATCTGGCGCGCGCTCACGCAACCACCCCTGATCGAGGAGTGGCTTATGAAGAACGACTTCAAGCCTGTCGAGGGCCACCGTTTCAATCTTCGATCGGACCCTCACGCCGACGAGCACGGGGACCCACCTGCGCATGGAGCAGTCGGGCTTCCGGCCGGATCAGCCGCAGAACGACCAGGGCGCCCAATACGGATGGCGGAAGTTCTTTGCAAATCTGGAGCAGGTCCTGGCGCGGATAGATTCGTCGATGCCGCCAGCACAATCAAGCTGATGATCGCGCTGTTGGCGAGCTACCCGCGCAAGCGGGTGAGCCACTCGTTCCTGGACAACGCCAGATACCATCACGCGAAGCTGTTGCAGACGTGGCTGGCGCGTCCGGGTTGCCGGATCAAGCTCCACTGCATCCCGACCGACAGCGCGCACCCTTGGTCCGCTTCTGGCGTGAGTGGGGTATATCAGCGGCCATCCTCGTACGGATTCCCTGCCCGCTCGGTCTGACCACAGGGCCAGTTATACGGAAATCCAGGGTAATGACCGGGTCTGAAATTCAGCCGAGCGGTTCTTTCCCCTCGCCCAAAACTCATAGATACGGGCGACCTGGTCTCTTGCGATCGAGTCGGTGAGCGATCCTGTGCCAATGCCGTAAACATCGCAGCCGTCATCGATAAGACGGCAAGCTGCTTCGATGGCCAGTTCGGGGCTGGGATGCCTTTCGACGTGGTCCACCGCGTGGTTCTGATATTGGACGTGCCATGTCATGACATTATCCAGATCGGACCGGCCTTGGCACATGGCAAGTAGGTACTTCTACCCAATTGCCTGGTCCGTGGCGGGCACCATCTAAAGTGTATGAATGCTCCATCAGATTGGCCCCGCAATCGGCTCCTGCTCGCCCTGCCGTCCGCGAATCTCAAGCGGCTCATGCCGGACCTTGAACACATTCGCTGCGCACGGGAGCAGGTGCTGCTGGACGCCGATAGTCCGCTCAACCATGTATTCTTCCCCGACAGCGGTGTCGTTTCGGTAGTGGCGGTTTATGCCGACGGCAGTATCATTGAAATGGCGACGATCGGCAGGGAGGGTTGCTCGGCTGTGCAAGCCGCCTTCGGTGCCAAGAGTTCCTCCGTCCGGCTGCTTGTCCAGATCCCGGGGGGCGCAGTAAGGATGTCGCGCGCGGCGTTCACCCGGGCCATGGGGTCGATGCCGGCCTTCCGAAGTCTCATGTACGCCTACATCCAAGCCTTTCTCGAGCAGGTGATGGTGTCCGTCGCCTGCAATGGTGCGCACAGCCTCAAGCAGCGGCTGGCGCGATGGTTGCTTATGATGCGTGACCGCGGCGAGGATGACGCGCTGCAGATCACCCAGAGCCTGCTCGCCGAAATGCTGGGGGTCCAGAGGCCGAGCATCACGAATGCTGCCCGGGAGTTGGAAGATGCGGGTTTAATTGCGCGCGGCCGACGGCAAGTCACGATACTTGATCGGCCGGGCCTTCTGACGGCATCTTGTGAATGTTATCAGTTGGTTCGCGCGCGCATCACTTTTCACCTGCCCAAAACGTACGGGTAAACAGCCAGCCGCTGTCGCGGTTGGTAATGTACATTACCGACAACACGCCCTCAACGAGGGCACAATCGGGACCGGTGGGACGCTGACCCCTGGTGCGCCTCCGCCGCCGCGGCCTGCGGGGAGCAGGTGATCGGCATTGTTCCGGGTGGTGGTGGGGCGACCGGATTGCGGACAATCACGCAGCATGGCGGCACGGCTCTCGTTCTGCATCCAGAGGATGCCACGGTGTCCTTTATGCCGCGCGCGGCCAATGCGGCGGTTCACCCGGATGCCTGTCTGCCGGCGCGAAAGATCGCGCCGTGCGGGGGCTCATTCTGCTCCCGCTGCCGGACTCTTTCGTCTGATTTTTACCACAGCTGCGCCGCTCAGGAGGTCCCCTGATGCCGACGAACACCGAGCGTATCATGGCAGCCCTGCGACACTCGCCAGGGCTGAATGACGATGAGCTTGCCCGCGAATCAGGTGTCGATCCAAGAGAATTGGATCTGATATGCCGCTACCTCGAACTACTCAATTGGATACGCCGCACGTCAGGGCCGGACGGCAAGATCATCACCACCCTGATCGTCCCATAGACCGGCCGACTGCCCGGCTCTCGCCATTCCGGCAGGTCGGTCACTTCGCTAGCTGGATCGGGTTGCCGGGAGACGTCTGGTTGACATCAAACCGTCAACTCGCCGCATGAGGCGCACTCGAATTTGGTCGTGAGCATAGTGCTCCCCAGCTTTCTCACCCGGAATCCACCGGGTAGTTCATCTACTCTGAGGGTGCCTTCCGAAACCGCAATTGGGCGCTCATCCTCCGACACCTCGGCGGCGCCGTTCGCGCCACAAACCGAGCATCTCAGATCAATGGTCCAACTGTCTCGTGTTGCCATGCCGATAGTATGACATGGAGATTGTGGCATTGCATGGGCAGACACCGAGGAACGATTTCAGGGCCGTTCAAACTGACCCGTTACCCAACGGAGCGTGTGTGCCGCGCAGGTCCGAAGCAATCGAGGTCTGGCGTCGAACTGCCGGAACAGGACGCGGAACTGATCGAGGCGCGACCGAAGCGCACTCGGTCGCATGGTGGAAATTCGCGTGCGGCCCTATGATCGTCGCGCCACGACCGGCCAGCTCGTGACGACGCGGAGAACCTCGAGCGCCTGGTGACGGTGGATACCTCGGTCGCCCATCCGGCCGGCGCGATGGGGCGCCCGGTGCGGATCATGCCGCCGCGCGCGCCGGACTGGCGCTGGTGCTCGAACGCGAGGACTCGCCTTGGTATCCGACAGTCCGGCTGTTCCGCCAGACGCAACTGCGCCGCTGGGACGATGTCGCGCCGCGCATCGTGACGGCGCTGCGGCGGGAGGGCGCCGCCGATACCGGCTGAGCAGATCCACACAGCGGCAGACGGTGCGGGCACGATCCGGCATGGGAGCTTCCCGCGGCGCGGCCGGACTCACCCCACGCGGGTCACCCGCCCGGTATGCGGGTCCATGGTGAACCTGGCGATCACCGACCCCTGCTGCGTCGCCAGCGCGAACCCGATCGCGCCGCCGGCGTTGGCCGCGACGTCGACCACTTTCCAGCTATGGTTGCCGTGCCAGAGCAGAAATGCCTCGGCGATCTTCTGGACGTCGGTCGGGGTGAGGTTGCGGTCCGCCTGGCGAAACACCAGCGCGAAGGCGCCTGGCGCCACCGGGCCATGGGCCTCGCGCCAATGCCGCATCCATTCCACCGGGCCGCCGTGATGCCAACCCGGCCCGCCCATCCCCGGGCCGGGGCCGGGTGGCGGCACCGGCTGGGCGTAGCTGATCAGGCTGCCGACGGTCGCCCCGCCGATCACGAACGCGGCGGCGGCGGCGAGCAGGGTCTTGCGCATTGCTTTGGTTCTCCGGGAAGCACGAACGGCGTGTAGATAGACCCGCCACGTTAACGCACTGCGCCGGAGGCGCGACGAAATGCAACGGATTGCAACGCGCCCTGCCGCATCCGCCAAATCCAGCCTATCCTCCCACGGATGGAGCAGCCGCCTCACATCATGGTGGTGGACGACGACCGGGAAATCCGCGACCTGCTCGCGCGATTCCTGGAAAAGCACCGGCTTCGCGTCACTGCGGTGCGCGACTGCCGGGACGCGCGGCGTGCCTGGGCCAACGGGCATTACCAGCTCGTGGTGCTCGACCTGATGCTGCCGGGCGAGCCGGGGCTCGACTTCGCCCGCTGGCTGCGCAGCCAGTCCGACGTGCCGATCGTCATGCTCACGGCCATGGGCGAGGAAACCGACCGCATCATCGGGCTGGAGCTGGGCGCCGACGACTACGTGCCCAAACCGTTCAACCCGCGCGAGTTGCTCGCCCGCATCCGCGCCGTGCTGCGCCGCGCCGGCGACAGCATGGGCGGGCCACGCCACGACGGCGGCAGCCGGCCGTTGCGCTTTGCCGGCTGGACCCTGGAACCGGCGCGCCGCCGCCTGCTCAATCCCGACGGGGTGGAAGTCGCGCTCACCGGCGGCGAATACGACCTGCTGCTCGCGCTGGCCGAGCGCGCCAACCGGGTGCTGACCCGCGACATGCTGCTGGATTTGCTGCGCGGCCGGCAGGCCGGGCCGTTCGACCGGGCGATCGATGTCGCCATTTCCCGCCTGCGCCGCAAGCTGGAGGATGACGGGCGCAACGCCCAGCTCATCAAGACGGTGCGTGGCGGCGGCTACGTCCTGGCGGCGACGGTAGAGCACGCGTGACCTTTCGCCTGTGGCCACGCAGCCTCGCCGCGCGCACGGCTTTTGTTCTTCTGGTCGGGCTCATCATGGTCCAGGCGGCGGGGCTGGCCATTCACGCGATGGACCGCATCGACCTGCAGCGCCTGTCGCAGGCGCGCAACCTCGCGTTCCGGATCGTCGGGCTGTATCGCGCGGTGGAGCTGACCGCGCCGGCGGCCCGCGCCGACGTGCTTGGGGAATTGCGCCACGGCCCTGGCCTGAGCGCCGAACTCAGTGCCGCCCCGCCGGTGGCCAACCTGCCGGAGATGCCGCCGCGCGAACAGCGGTTCTGGCGCATCAACCTGAACCTGGTCGGCATGCCGCCGCCGCACCATTGGCGGGGGATGCAGTTGCTCGGCGGTCCGGCATGGCACCGTATCATCGTCGGCATGCGCCTGCCCGACGGCGAATGGCTGAACGTCAGCGCGGCGATCGAGCCGGCGCGGCCGTGGCACTCGCCGACCTTTCTCGCGGCGTTTCTGCTGATGACCGTGGTGGCGGCCGGGCTGACGCTGTGGGCGGTGCGCCGGCTGACCGCGCCGGTGCGCACGCTGGCCGCCGCGGCCGAGGCGCTGGGCCGCGACGTCAATGCGCCGCCGTTGCCGGAGGACGGGCCGCTGGAGGTCGCCACCGCCGCTGCCGCGTTCAACACGATGGCGGCACGCATCCGCCGTTTCGTGCAGGACCGCACGGAGCTGCTGACCGCGATCGGCCACGACCTGCGCACGCCGATCACCCGCCTGAAGCTGCGTGCCGAGTTCATCGAGGACGACGAGCAGCGCGGCAAGGTGCTGGCCGATCTGGAGGAGCTGGAGACGATGGTCTCCGCTACCCTGGCGTTCGGCCGCGATGCTCGCACCGGCGAGGCGGTGTCGGCGCTGGACATGGCGGAGCTGTTGCGGACGTTGCTGGACGAAGCGGGCGATGCGCGGCCCGAGGCGGCGTCGCGGCTGGAATACGAGGGGCCGGCGCATTGGACGGTGCGTGCCCGGCCGCTGACGCTGAAGCGGGCGCTGACCAACCTGATAGCGAACGCGGTGATGTATGGCGGCAGTGCACGGGTGCGGCTGGTTCCGCCGGCATCGGTCGGCGCGGCGGGGGCGATGCTGACGATCGAGATCGAGGATGACGGCCCGGGAATCCCGCCCGGCGAGCTGGAACGGGTGTTCGAACCGTTCCATCGCGGCGAGCCGAGCCGCAACCGCGAGACCGGCGGGGTGGGGCTGGGACTGCCGATCGCGCGCAACATCATGCGCGCCCATGGCGGCGACGTGGTGCTGGCGAACCGGCCGGCGGGGGGCGCGAAGGCGACCGCTACGCTGCCGGCGTAACCGGCGATTCGACTCGCGAGGACATGGATGTCACTCGGCCGGCCGCCTGGCGAGGTAGCCTTTCGGGTGGCTGGGATCGGTCCGGCGGGGGCTTTTGGCCGGGCCGTCCGACTGGGTGATCAATAGCGGTAGAATTGCGCTCCGCCGACAAGCCCAACCGCGAGAAGGATGATCAACACCACACCAAGGATGCCGGTGACATTTCCCTGGTATCGCCTGGAGCCGTAATAGCCGGCGCCGCCGCCTACCAGAAGAACCAACACCGCGGCCGCCAGAATCATTTCCACAACAGGCCTCCATGTCGCAGCCGCGCCGCGGGGCGGCCTCCGGTTCCGGCATGTCCATTCGATGCAAGGCATCGGCCGGGCACGGGCTTCGTTATGCGCGCAGGATTCGCCATGCGCGGTGACCGGTTCTATCGGTCCCCGCCGCCATGATCGCCGTGGAACCCGCCGTTGCCCCCGTGGTCCCAGCCATGGCCGCGGTAACCACCGCCCGGCTCGACCACGCAGCCGGCAAGAGCGAGGGAAAGCAACAGCAGCGCAAACAGTGACTTTTTCATTTGAACCTCCATCAAGGGGGGAGCCGCTCGCGCCGCGGATGACACGAGATCTGCGTCAAACCGGCGCCACGCCATTCTCGGCGCCGGCCTCAGCTCGACAATGCCGTATCAATGAGCTGGATGGTGCGTGCGCGGTCGCCGGTGCCGAGCGCGTGGCGCGCATCCCTGATCCGGGCGACCAATCGGCTGTTGCTCGGCGCCTGGGTTTGGCCCTCCGGGACCGAGCGATCGAGTGCGCGCGTTTCCGCCATCTCGAGCGATTGCTGCGCCTGTCCGGTGTGTCCGGCGACCAGCGAGGCGCGCGCCGCCACGAGGTAATCATGGGTCGCCGCGTCTTCACCGATTGCCGGCGCCGGCAGTGTCGGTGCGACGTCCGATCTTGTATCGGCGGGCCCGATATTGCTCGCCCGATCGGACCGTGGCAGCGAAGCTCCGACGCCGGGCTGGTGACCGGGCCGGGTGCCCGCAGCGGTGTTCAGGCCGGATGGCGCCTGGGCCATCGCCGACATCGCGGTCATGCCGAGCAGTGCGGCGGCTGCAAGAATTGCATAATGCATGGGGTGACGTCCTTCGATGCGGACAGGACGGAGCGTCGGGCGGCAGGCCGGCGTTTTCGTGGGCCTGCCGCCTGGCGTCCGTCAGCGATACAGCGGGAAGCCGAGATTGATCGATACGCCAGGCGGTGCGTACACCACCGGGGGTGCGGTGTAGTACACGTCTGGCTGACGGTAGTATTCGTAATGGCGCGGTTCCCGCCGCGCATCGTTCCGGTGCCGCTCCCGATCCCGGTCATGGCCGTCGGCAAACGCCGGACCGGCGAGCGTTCCGGTGAGGGTTGCAGCCGCCAGCGCGCCCAACATCGCCAGACGCAGTGCCGAGGCCGGCAGACGGATTTTGGTTCGGTTGGCCATCCGCTGCCTCCTAGCCGTGCCGCGCAGGGGCGCCGCGGTGGGCGTCGGCGCGGAACACCTGGTCCGCCATGCGCTTCTGGTTGTCGGACATCACGCTGTACAGCGCCTGGAACGCAGGCACCATCTTCTGCATGTCCTGCGCATGCGTCATCGCGACCTGGGCATAGGATGCCATGTTCTCGTTCGCGGTCATCGTCGGCATCATCTGCTCGCGCTGCCTGAAGCTTTGATCCATGGTTCGCGCATTGTCGCGCATCACCTGGGCGAACTGGTCCCACTGCGGCTTTTGTGCCGGTGAAATTGCAAGTTTGGCATGGAGATCGGCGATCCGCTGCTCGACATCGCGCGCCGTGCGGTGTGCGACGGCCGCATGTTCGTGGGTCATCGGATGAACTGTCGTGGGATCGCCGGCGCCGGGCGGAGCCGCGATCGCGGCAAAGGCGCTGAGGCCAAAGATCGCGGTGGTCGCGATGACGGTGTTGCGAAGGGTTACGCGCATGGAGATTGCCTTGTGTCCGAAAGTTGCGATTGCGACGAGACTTCAGAATAGACCAACCGGCATCGGCACCACGCCGTAGAGTACCGTTGGGCGGGCAGCCCAGGCGTGTGGCGTGCGATCACGCCGGCGAGGCGCCGATGAGCAGTGGGATGGCGATGCTCAGGCGGGCGGGCGGCATGATCGGTTATGCCTGGCGTTGCCGCGCGGCCTTTGCACCTCCGGCGGTTTTCGGTTGTGCGGTTGATGATCCTGCGAGCACTGGGTCGTTTACGGCGTGTTTCGCTCCGCGCTGTGGGTGATCGCGTGGCCGGTGGCGGAGATGTCCTGGCCGGCGCCGGCAGTGGTGTTGCAGGCACCCAGCAAGGGCGCCGCACCAAGCAGCACGAGCAGCGTCAGGGCGATCGAGAGGGTTTTGGACATGATGATAATCCTTCAGCGTGGGTCGGAGTATTTCGTAAGGTGAGGCGCAGGCACAGGCGTCAGGCCGGGTGACCTGGGGCGGCGTCGTTCCGGTTGGTTGCTGCACTGCCGGCGGGGTTCCCGGGCAATGTGCCGGCACGCGCATCGCCGCCGTCAGACGACGGCGCAACCGCTCGGTGGCCAATCCGCGGTTCGGATTTTCTGTTGGCGGGAAGCTGGGATGGGCTGTGTACCGCAACGGCAGGCTTCGTCGCCGGCTGTCGCCGTGGTTCAGTCCGCTCACATCAAAAAATTCGGCCCGGGCACGCTTTGCGCGTTTGGTTGAAGCGATTTACGGCGGTATCGCTTGCCGACCTTCGCAACATCGGTACGCGCCAAGCCTGATACCAGGGGGAAAATACTCCGGCGGCTATCGCATGTTCGCCGCGGCGGCGGCTCGCTCGTGCCGGCCGGCTGCGCAATGTCGCGTGCTTCAGGCCGGCTCCCCGGCAGCAGGGGTCGTCAAGGATATCGGCTGCGTCGGCCAAGTCTTGTTGCTGCCAATATTGGAAGGCGTGCAAACCCGTGGCTGTTCGGTCGGCGGCTGTTGCGTTTGAACCGGATTCGAGCAGCGCGACGCGTCCATCACGTTTGCGTAATCGAGATGCGCCAGGCGGTTACGCTCATCGCATGGTTGCCGGCAGCAGCGCGAGATAGCGTGCCAGCGCCTCGGTCTCCGCCGCGTTGAAGCGCAGGCCGAGTTTGCTGCGCCGCCACAGTATGTCCTCGGCGGTGCGCGCCCATTCATAACGCACCAGCCAGTTCACCTCGCGCGCGCTCAGGCCGGCACCGAAGGCGCGACCCAGATCGGCTGTGTCGCGCGCATCGCCCAGCAGCTCGCCCGCCAGCGTGCCATAGGATCGCACCAGCCGCCGCGCGATGGGCTCGGCGAGGAACGGGTAGTGCCGCTGCAGCTCCAGACAGACCGTGTCGATGCCGTCGTACGGAAAATCGCCGCCGGGCAGCGGCGCTCCGACGGTCCATGCGCCGGGCATACCCGGAAAGTACCGCGCCAGCTTCGCCGTCGCCGCCTCGGCCAGCCGGCGATACGTCGTCAGCTTGCCGCCGAACACCGACAGCACGGGTGCCTCGCCGGCGGCATCCCGCAACTCGAGTACATAGTCGCGCGTCGCCTCCTGCGCTTTGCTCGCGCCGTCGTCGCGCAGCGGCCGGACGCCGGCGTAGCGCCAGACGATCGACGCCGGATCGACCGGATCGCGCAGGTATTCGCTGACCGCCGCGCAGAGATAGCGCTCCTCCGCCGCCGACGGCGCCACCGTGGCGGGATCGCCGGCGTAGTCCTCGTCGGTGGTGCCGATCAGCGTGAAGTCGTCATGATAGGGAATGGCGAAGCAGACCCGCCGGTCGGCGTTCTGGAAGATGTAGCAGCGGTCGTGCGCGTAAAGCCGAGGCACGACGATGTGAGTGCCCTTCACCAGCCGGATCGGCGTGACCGCCTGGTACCCGAGCACCGACGCCAGGATGCGCGACACGAAAGGGCCGCCGGCGTTCACCAGCACGCGCGCCTGTGCCTCCCCGCCATGCTCCAACGCCAGCCGCCATGCGCCATCGACCGCGCGCGCGGCCAGGCAGCCTGTCCGGGTGCGAATGTCGGCGCCGTGCGCCGCCGCATCGCGCGCGTTCAGTACTACAAGCCGGGCGTCGTCAACCCAGCAGTCGGAATATTCGAACCCGCGGGTGAATGCCGGGCGCAGCGGCACGCCGGCCGGATCGTGCCGCAGGTCCAGCACCCGCGTCGGGGGGAGAATCGTCCGCCCGCCCAGATGGTCATACAGGAACAAGCCGGCGCGGATCACCCAGCGGGGCCGCAGCCCGGGATGGTGCGGCAGCACGAACCGCAACGGCCCGGCGATATGCGGCGCGGCGCGCCACAGCACCTCGCGCTCGGCGAGCGATTCGCGCACCAGGCGGAAGGCGTAGTGCTCCAGGTAGCGCAGCCCGCCATGGATCAGCTTGGTCGATGCCGACGACGTCGCCCCCGCCAGATCGCCTTGCTCCAGCAGCAGGACCGACAGCCCGCGCCCGGCGGCGTCGCGCGCGATGCCGCTGCCATTGATCCCCCCGCCGATGACGGCAAGATCGAACCGCCGGGTCATGCGGGCTTGCTCCGGCTTCCCTTGTGGGCGGGGGTTGGGCTGGGTCGCGAGCTGGCGCCCGAATCACCGGTCCGCGGGGCCGTCGATGACGATGCCGGAATACGGCTCGACGTACACCAGGTGATCCTTCACCTGCTGCACCCCCGGCGTGTTCTCGGCAATCACGCAGATGGCCCGGCGTTCGTCCTCGTTGGTGATGGTGCCCCAGATATCCACCACGTGATCGGCCACCGTGACGTTCAGCGTGGTCAGCGGCGCCCAGGACTGCTTGTCCAGCGCATCCAGGATCGCTCCGCGAATCGAGCGGTCGTCGGTCGCGGTGGGCGGCTCGCGCCGCTCGGCGACGACCAGCGCGCGCAGCAGGTCGGCGCGCGACACCACGCCCACGACGCGGCCGGACTCGGTGACCGGCACGCGCTTGATGCGGTGCCGCTCCATTGCCTCCACCACCTCCTCCAGTGCCGCGTCCGCCGCCACGGCGATGACGTCCACCGTCATCACGTCGCGCACGCGGCGGCCGTGGGTGCGGGTGAAATCCGCGGCCTGCCGCCCCGGCGAGACCAGCATGCGCAGCCACCACGGACGGTGCCGCTCGGTGCCGAGTTCGTCGCGCCGCAGCAGGTCGCCCTCGGTCACCACGCCGGCCAGTTCGCCTTTTTCATCCACCACCATCAGGCCGGAAATGCCGCGTTCCAGCATCTGCTTCGCGGCATCCTCCACCGTGGTGTCGGGCGATACCGAGATCACGTGGCGGGTCATTACGTCGGCGACGTTCATTTGCCTGGTCCTTCAGCCTTTGGCGGTCAGCCGGTCGATGCGCAGACGTTGCCGGTCATCGGTCAGCCGGAAGGCGACAAGATACACCACGACAACGGCCGCGAGGCCAGCGCCGCCGGACAGCAGGAAAATCAGCAGGATCTGGTATTTCGCCGCCTCCAGCGGGTCCATGCCGGCGAGGATCTGGCCGGTCATGATGCCGGGCAGGGTGATGATGCCGGCGGCCGACATCTGGTTGATGATCGGCAGCAGGCCGCGCCGCACCGAGGCGCGCAGCAGGCCGCGGATCGCCTGGTAGAACGGCACGCCGAGCGCCAGTTGCGCCTCGATCGCCGTGCGCTCGCGCAGCACGCCGCCGAGCATGGAATCCAGCGCCAGGCTGGCGCCGTTCAGCACGCTGCCGAGCACGATGCCGGCCAGCGGAATGGCATAGCGCGGGTCGTACCAGGGCTGCGGCCGGATCGCCGTGGTCAGCGCCAGGATGGCGGTGAGGAACGTGGCGATCGCAACGGCACTCCCACCCACGGCGTAGTTGCCGAACCGGCCCAGCCGCTGCTCCGGCCGGGCCGCCACCTCGCGACCGGCGATCGCCACCATCACCAGCACCACCGCCAGGGTCACCGGCGGCGAGGCCAGCGCGAACACGGTGCGCAGGATGAAGCCGACCAGCACGAGCTGCACCACCATGCGCAGCGCCGCCCAAACGAGCTGACGGTGCAGGCCGAGCCGCAGCGCCAGCGACAGCCCGGCATCCACCAGGATCAGCACGGCGGCGATGGCGACGTCGAACGGCGAGAGCAGAATTGGGTTCATGCGGATTCCAGCCGGCGTTCGTGCATGCGGAACCGCTGCTGGCCGAGCCGTGCGGCCTGTTCCGGGCTGTGCGTCACGATCAGGATGGCGGTACCGCCGGCCAGGCGCTCGCGCAACACGGCCTCCACCTGCGCAGTGCTGTCCTGGTCGAGCGCGCCGGTCGGCTCATCCAGCAGCAGCACCGGGGGGTCGAGGGCGAGGGCGCGGATCAGCGCCAGGCGCTGGCGTTCGCCGGTGGACAGCCGCAGCACGGGGCTGTCGAACAGCGTTGCGGCGAGGCCCAGGCGGGGCATCAGGGCGCGGGCGAGTTCGCGCGCCGCGCCGGGCGGGAAATGCGGCGGGACGCTGTCGTGCCACCAGCCGGGCTCGGCGGCACTATAGACGGCGCGTCGCCGCCAGGCGGGGGCGGTGAAGCCGCGGCGCTCCCGGCCGTCCAGGAACACGTCGCCCTCGTTGGGATCGAGGTCGGCGATCATGCGCAGGAGCAGACTTTTGCCCGAGCCGGAGGGGCCGGCGATGGCGGCGCAGGTGCCGGCGGCGAGGCTCAGGTCGAACGGGCCGGCAAGCGCGCTGCGCAGGGCAACGAGGCGGAGGCGCGGTTCCGGCGAACCCTCTCCCGCGCTTTGCGCGGGTCGGCGCGAAACGCCTGGTGAGGGTGACCGGGCCGGCCCGCTATCGTCCGGCGCCATCGGCAGTTGCCCGGGAAGAGAGAGTCGCATGTGCGGCACGCTTCACCCTCACCCGGCGAGCGTCGCTCGCCAGCCTCTCCCGCGAGGCGGGAGAGGTTTGGTTCATCCCGCGGCGAACTTCGCCAGCAGCCGCACATGCGAGCGGATGCCGTGCTGGAAGCAGCGTTGCTCGAATTTTTCGTTCGGGCTGTGGATCTGGTCATCGTCCAGGCCGAACCCCATCAGCAGCGTGTCGATCCCGAGCACCTGGCGCAGCGAGGTGACCACGGGCACCGAGCCGCCGCTGCCCATCAGCAGCGGCTCGCGGCCATACTCGTCGCGCAGCACCGTCTGCACCGCCCGCACCCAGGGCGAGTCGAGATTGGCCTCGAAGGCCGGCGCGCCGGACAGCGACTTGAATGCCGCGTGGGCGTCCGCCGGCAGCCGTTCGGTGACGAATTGCTGGAATTGCGCGAAGACTTCCGCCGGGTCCTGGCCTGGCACCAGGCGGAACGACACCTTCGCGCTGGCCTCGGCGGCGATCACCGTTTTGCTGCCCTCGCCGGTATAGCCGCCCCAGATGCCGTTGATGTCGGCGGTCGGCCGCGCCCAAAGCCGCTCGAGGGGGGAATAGCCCCGTTCGCCCGCCGGCACCGACAGGCCGATGCCGCCGAGGAACGCCGTCTCGTCGAACCCCAGCGCGTCCCATTGCGCGCGCTGCGCGTTGGTGACCGGCTTCACCCGGTCGTAGAACCCCGGCAACTGGATGCGCCCGCCGGCGTCCTTCAGCTCGCCCAGGATGCGGGTCAGCGCGTTGATCGGGTTCAGCGCCGAGCCGCCGAACAAGCCGGAATGCAGGTCGCGTCTGGCCGCGTGCAGCGTGACTTCGATATACGCCATGCCGCGCAGCCGCGTGGTGACCGCCGGCGTGTCGATGTCCCACATGCCGGTGTCGCTGATCAGTCCGAGATCGGACGCCAGATCGTCCTTGTGCGCAGCGACGAAGGGTTCCAGGTTGGGACTGCCGACTTCCTCCTCGCCCTCGATCAGCACGGTGAGCCGCGCGGGAATCCCGCCGCCGGCGGCGTGCCAGGCGCGCAGCGCTTCGAGGAACATCACCGACTGGCCCTTGTCGTCCACCGCGCCGCGCGCGACGAAACGCTTGCCGTGCGGGCCATCGACGAGCTGCGGCTCGAACGGCGGATTGCTCCACAGTTCCACCGGATCGACCGGCTGCACGTCGTAATGCGCGTAGAACAGCACGTGCGGGCCTTGGTAGCCGGCGGGCCCGTCGTGGTGCCCGACCACCACGGGATGGCCCGCGGTCGGCCTTATATCGGCCCGGAAGCCGAGGCCGATGAGCTGGTCGCGCCACCACTCCGCCGCGCGGCGGCAATCCTGCTGGTGCGCCGGCTGCGCGCTGATCGAGGGGATGCGCAGCAGCGCGAACAGGTTTTCCCGGGATGCATCGAGCGTGGCGTCGGCGTGGCGGAGAACGGTCTCGACGGTCTGGGGCGCGGGCGCGGGCATGGGTGCTCTCTCCGGCTGAACGGGGCCAGATAGCCGCGGGGGCGGCGCGGGGCAAATTGCAGTGCGAGTCAAGTTGTTGCCGGGGCGAGGCAAAGACCGCCACCTTCGCTTGAGGGAGGGGAGGTCTTTGCCTCGCCCGCTTGCTCCGTCGTGCTTCCCGGCCAGCCGCGCCGGCATCAGCGGCGCGGCTGGCGCATCAGGCCGGCGAATTTTCCCCGCGGCTCCGCCTCGGAGAGAAAATTCGATGGCTCGCCCTTCGGCACCACCACGGTCTGGGTGAAGCGTTTTCCCGCCGCCTCGACGGTGCGCCTGCCGGACATGTCGGGCGGGAATTCCGCCTCGATCTCCGGATCGAACGCGCAGACCACCTTCGGCAGCAACGCGCGCAGCAGCGGATCGCGCAGGTGGTTGTAGCTGTCCCAGCCCATCGCCCCCGTTGGCCAGCGCCGCCGCGATTACGAAGGGGCCGCTGGACTCGCCGTCCATCACGTTCTCCGGATTGGCCTTCTTGTCCGCCGGCTGGCCGATCGGCAGCATCCCCACGCGCGGCGGGCCGAGCGTCGCCGCGGTGATGTCGGCCGGATTCAGGTGGTTCGCCGCGCAGCGGCAGGGCGGCGTCGATGCCGGCATGGCCGCAGCGGCAGGACGGGTACGGCTTCACCGCCGTCGCCATCAGGTCGAACGCCGTGCTGAGGTCCCGCACCGCGCGCGCTCCGGCTTCGGGTTGGGGCGTCGTTCGACTTTGCCGGTAACAGGGGCAAAACGCCGTGCAAGTTATGTAAAGTGCGGCCTCGTTGCATTTTCTGTTTTGATAACGATGGCGGATTTCCGACATTTCGGCGCGGGGCGATGGATCATGCCGCACATGTTGGCCCGGGGGTTTGCCCCTCTTGCAATATTCTCCGTCAAGCCGCCCGCGTCGCGGGCGGTGTCGCCGAGGCTTGGCGCATCCGGCGGAACCGGCGCACAATGCGCCGATTGCTAAAGGCGTCCGAGGAAAATGCAGTCCGCTTGCCGCCCCGCGCGTGCCTGGTGTTGCGTCGTGTCCCGCAAGGTTGCGTGTCGCAGGGTCGCGTGTCGCAGGGTCGCGTGTCCCTGGGTTGCGTTCTTCAGGGTCGCGCCGCCCCCGGGTTGCATCCCCTGGGGCCGCGTCCGTGGCGGCCGGCGCTGACCGAGCGATGTCCGGCACCGCACAGAAGGTTCCCAACCGCGCCCTGATCACGCTCTGCGTGATGATGGGCAACCTGATGCAGTCGCTCGACGCGTCGATCGCCAACGTCTCGCTGCCCTACATGCAGGGGTCGCTGGCCACCAGCGCCGACGAGATCACCTGGGTGCTCACCTCCTACGTCATCGCCGCGGCGATCATGACCGCGCCGGTGGGCTGGCTGGCAGTGCGGTTCGGGCGCAAGAACCTGCACATCACCTGCATGACCGGATTCGTCGTGGCCTCCATGGCGTGCGGGGCGGCGGATTCGCTGACGCAGATGGTGTGCTTCCGGTTCCTGCAGGGCATGTGCGGCGCCGCGCTGGTGCCGCTGTCGCAAGCCACGATGCTGGACATCTACCCGTTCGAGCGCCGCGCCCAGGCGATGGCCATCTTCGGCATGGGCGTGATGGCGGGGCCGATCCTCGGTCCGACGCTCGGCGGCTATCTCACCGAGGTGTACAACTGGCGCTACGTGTTCTACGTGAACCTGCCGTTCGGCGTCCTGGCGGTGAGCGGGCTGCTGATCTTCCTGCCGAAGGCGGTGCAGCGCAGCGAGCTGCGGTTCGACTGGACCGGCTTCGCGGTGCTGGCGATGGGCGTCGGCGCCTTGCAGCTCATGCTGGACCGCGGCCAGGACCTGGACTGGTTCGCCTCCCGCGAGATCGTCATTGAGGCGGTGCTCGCCGGCCTGGGCTTCTACCTGTTCGTCGTGCACATGTTCACCGCGCAGCGGCCGTTCCTGCCGCCCGGCCTGTTCAAGGACCGCAACTTCGTCTGCGGCGTGTCGATGGTGCTGTGCACCGCTACCATCATGCTGGGGAGCACCGCGCTGTTGGCTCCCTATCTGGAGAACCTGGCCGGCTACCCGGTGGAAGCCGCCGGATGGTCGCTGGCGCCGCGTGGTTTGGGCGTGATGATCGGCATGCAGTTGGCCAGCCGGCTGGCCAACCGGATCGACCATCGCAAGCTGATGGCGGTCGGCCTGCTGGTCACGGGTACCGCGCTCTATACGATCAGCTTCTGGACCCCCGACGTGCCGGTGCACGTGATGATGCTCACGATCATGGCGCAGGGCTTCGGCACCGGCATGCTGTTCAACCCGATGACGGTGGTGGCGTTCACCACCTTGCCGGTGTCGCTGCGCGGCTATGCCACGTCGTTGCAGGCGCTGTGCCGCAACATGGGGCAGGCGATAGGCGTATCGGTCACCCAGTTCATGCTGGTGCGCAACGTGCAGGCCTCGCATGCCGACATCGCCTCCGGGATCACGCCGTTCAACCGGGTGTTGCAGGGGCACGACGCGGTGTCGCACTGGCTGGCCCCGGCGACGCGCCACGGCGCGGCATTGCTGAACCGGATGGTCAACCACCAGGCGCAAATCATCGCCTACAACGACGACTATCGCATGATGGCGTTCGTCGTGGTGCCGTCGCTGTTGTTGCTGCTGGTGATGCGGCGGCATCAACCGCGGCCGGCGGCGATGCCAGCCGCGACTGCCGCGCCGGCGCCGGCCGCGGGGGATTGAGTCCGTACCGGCGAACCGGTCGCACCGGCTACCCCTGGCCGGACGGGTTGCCCGTGCGGCGGAAGCCAGCCGCTGATGGACTTCCTCCACGAGCGGCAAGGCGATGCCGGTCGTCGCGCCTTGCATGGCCGCGCGCCCGGCAAGCGAACCAATGGTCGCCGTGGATTCCGTACCTTCCGGGTGTTTCACGTACTCCTTCAACCGGTCGTCCTGCAGCGGACCGCCGGCAGGCTTTGCGGGATCGGCCAACCGGGCGCACACTCTTCCGGTCCAGTCGAGAGCGTCCAGGCAGCATGTTGGCATTGGTCCACCCGCCGCACATCGCGGCCGATCCGTCGCGCCGACGCTGAGCAGTGATGTCCGGCACCCAGCAACAGGTTCCCCACCGCGCCCTGATCACGCTCTGCGTGATGATGGGCAACCTGATGCAGTCGCTGGACGCCTCCATCGCCAACGTCTCGCTGCCGTATATGCAGGGGTCGCTGGCCACCAGCGCCGACGAGATCACCTGGGTGCTCACCTCCTACGTCATCGCCGCGGCGATCATGACCGCGCCGGTCGGCTGGATGGCGGTGCGGTTCGGGCGCAAGAACCTGCACGTCACCTGCATGGCCGGGTTCGTCGTGGCCTCCATGGCGTGCGGCATGGCGAATTCGCTGGACCAGATGGTGTGCTTCCGGTTCCTGCAGGGCATGTGCGGCGCCGCGCTGGTGCCGCTGTCGCAGGCCACGATGCTGGACATCTACCCGTTCGAGCGCCGCGCCCAGGCGATGGCCATCTTCGGCATGGGCGTGATGGTCGGGCCGATCACCGGTCCGACACTCGGCGGCTACCTGACCGAGGTGTACAACTGGCGCTACGTGTTCTACGTGAACCTGCCGTTCGGCATCCTGGCGGTGACCGGGCTGCTGATCTTCCTGCCGAAGGCGGTGCAGCGGCGTGAGCTGCGGTTCGACTGGACCGGCTTCGCCGTGCTGGCAATGGGCGTCGGCGCCTTGCAGCTCATGCTGGACCGCGGACAGAAGCAGGACTGGTTCTCCGCCCCCGAGATCGTCGTCGAGACGGTGCTGGCGGGCCTCGGCCTTTACCTGTTCGTGGTGCACATGTTCACCGCGGAGCGCCCGTTCCTGCCACCCGGCCTGTTCAAGGACCGCAACTTCGTCGCCGGGGTGACGATGGTGTTCTTTACCGCCACGGTGATGCTGGCGAGCTCCGCGCTGATGGCGCCGTACCTGGAGAGCCTCGCCGGCTATCCGGTAGAGGCCGCGGGCTGGTCGATGGCGCCGCGCGGCGTGGGCACGATGATCGGCATGCAGTTGGCCAGCCGGCTGTCCAACCTGGTGGACCACCGCAAGCTGATGGCGGCGGGATTGCTGGTGCTCGGCGGAGCGCTCTACTCGATGAGCTACTGGACGCCCGACGTGCCGCAACACCAGATGATGGTGACGCTGCTGCTGCAGGGCTTCGGCATCGGCTTCGTGTTCAACCCGATGACCGTGATGGCGTTCACCACGCTGCCAGCCGCGTTGCGCGGCTATGCGACGTCGTTGCAGGCGTTGTGCCGCAATATCGGCCAGGCGGTCGGCGTGTCGGTGACCTCGTTGATGCTGGTGCGCAACACGCAGACGTCGCATGCCGACATCGCCGCCGGCATCACGCCGTTCGACCGCGTGCTGCAGGCGGGGGACAGGGCGTCGCGCATGCTGGACCCGGCGACGCGGCATGGTGCGGCGATGCTGGACCAGATGGTCAACCACCAGGCGCAGATCATCGCCTACAACAACGACTTCCGGATGATGAGCCTGGTGGTGGTGCCGCCGCTGCTGCTGTTGCTGGTGATGCGGCGGCACGAGCGTCCACCGGCGGCGGCGGTGCCCGCGTCCGGCGCCGCGGCGGCGCCGGCGGCGGCAGGGGATTGATCCAGGTTCGGTGAGCCTGTCGCGCCGGGCTGCCTGGCCGGCAGCGATGCCTATGCCGGGAAGGTCAGTCCCAGATAGACATCCGCGAGCGACACAGTGATGTCGGCCCCCGGCAGGACCAGTGCCCCTGAAATGTGTGCGCTGGCGATCCAGACGCCGCCCGGCTCGCGCTGGAACAGCGTTGCGGCCACCGCGGTCTGCTCCAGCAGCACGTAGCTGCGCAGCGAGGGCACCGCGGCGTAGTCGATCAATTTGTCCACCCGGTCCGTGGTGGCGGTGTCGTCCGACAGCACCTCGAAGATCGCCAGCGCGTCGGTCAGGGTGCGGGTGCTCTGGGCAAGCGGACCAGCGCAGACCACGACATCCGGATAGCGTATGCGGGGGCCGGTCTGGAGTCGCATTTCGTGGAGGGTCTGGAATGGCTGGCCAGGCAGGAGGCGGCGCAGCAGCACAAGCAGGTTGAACACGATCACCTGATGCGCGACGCTGCCGCCGGTCATCGGGATGACGTCCCGTCCGTCGAACTCATACTTGCCCTCCTGCCGGTCTTCCCAGGCAAGGAAGGTCTTCGTGGTCAATGGCCGGTCCAGCACGGTGTCCATGGCTGCGACCTTAGCCGAGGGCAACGCACGGCGTCGACTCGCTGGCGACAGGCGGTCAGCCGCCGCAATCCGGCCGCCGGCTGAAGAGCCGCGGCCGCTCGGACGCCCGTCAGTCTTTGCCCGCTCTCCACCGTCTGATAAGTCTGCCAGGGAAGCGGATCGACCGTCGGAGCAGTTCCCGTGATCAGAAAGCCCCTGGTCGTGCCTGACGTGATGCTCCGCATTCACAGTCCCAACCGCGACCAGATTGCCAGCCGGATTTCCACGGCGCCGGGCGTACCGGCTGATTTGCCGCCGGCGCTGCGTTTCGTTTTCACATGCTTCACCAACCGCGGCGGGTCTGCCTATCTCGGGGATCTTCTCGGTTCGACAGGATTCTTCGGGCCGGCTTACGAAGCGTTCAATGCCGGCGATGTCCTGGCGTGTTGCCAGGAGCATGGCCTGCGATCGTTCCGCCAATATTTCGAGCATGTCGTCCGTAGGGACGCTTGGAACGACACCTACAGCGCCAAGCTGGCTCCGGAGCAAATCGTCCTTCTGGCCGAGTCGGGAATCCTCGACCAGATCATCGGCCGATCCGACTTCCTGTTCCTGAACCGCGTGGACAAGCTGGCACAGGCCATATCCCGAACCATTGCCGAGCAGAACAATCGCTGGGCCTGGGACTCGCCCATCGGATTGCCGGACGACAAGCTGAGCTATTCATCCGAGCGCATCGCACAGCACCTGCGTGACATCACATTGCTCAATCTCAGCTTTGAGCAGTTCTTCGGGCTGAACGGCATTGTGCCGATCGCGGTGGAGCATGAAAGGCTGGTCAGCGCGCCGCGGCAGGAACTGGACGAGATCGCGCGGCGCCTGGAGCTGCCCGGATTGAAAATGGATCCGGGCCGGTTGCGGTATCGGCGTCAGGCGAACGAGATCAACCAGGCATGGAGATCGCGCTTCCTCCTGGAAACGCCGGCGCCGCCCGCATCGTCATTCGGCGACATTTCTCTGCGGCACGATGGGCCGACCGCCCAGGTCCGCCCTGTCACCGCGGAGATCGTTGCCCATGTTCACAACGTCGGCGACGTGACCGGCGCGTGCGGCACATGGATCGGCGTGCCAGGACGCGGGTTGTGGATCGAGGGGTTCAGCATTGCGCCGCGTCAGGGGATCGCAGCCGAAGATATCGAGTATCTTGGCATTACCGGCGTCGAACAGCCACTGCTGTGGGTTTCCGGCGGCGTCTTCTGCGGGACGCGTGGCCTGAGTGCGCCGTTACGCGGTTTGAGTGTACGTCTGCGCAATGCGGCTGCCGACCGATACCAGTGCACGTATAGCGCCCGGTTCATGGACGGCGCTGCGATCGGGCCGCTCGCCGCGGGCCGGTTGTGTCATTCGGCAAGCCTGGCGCCCGTGGAGACGTTTCAGATCCTGATCAATCAAGTGTTTCGCCTGGCGTAGGCCGGTCGATCCGTGACGCCGTGCAACACGGCTCGGTTTCGGCGCCGGCCGAACCTGCTCGCGTGCAGGACCTGACAGGGCTATTCTCCCACCCGGAGGCATCCATGACCGTCGCCGTGCGCATCCCGGAGCCGACCTGGACAGCCGAGCGTTTCCTTGCCACCGACCAGCACGTGTTCGGCCGGGCGTGGCGCTATGAGCTGGTGGATGGCCGCATCGTCGCCCACGCCGCGCCCACGCCGGAGCACGGTGCCATTTTGGCCGGGTTGACGGGCGCGCTGGTCAGCCGGCTGCGGGGCAACCCGGACGGCTGCCGCCCGGAAAACGGCAGCGACGCCGTGCCGAAATCGGCGCAGCGTGCCACGGCGCGAATTCCCGACGCGCTGGTCCGCTGCGGCCAGCATCCGCGGATCATGTTCGAGGTGATTCCGCCCTCGGAACTGAAAAACTGGACCGAGCGCGACGCCAAACGACGCGAGCTGCAAGCGGTCGAGGGTGCCCGGGAGATCGTGGAATTCTACCAGTCCGAACCGGCCTGCCACGTTTACCGGCTTCAGCCTGATGGCGCATGGAGCTTCGAGGCGCTCGGCGGCGTCGATGCGATCCTGCCATTGCCAAGCGTCGGTCTGGTGCTTCCGCTGTCGGAGATCTACGCGTTTGCCGACCTGCCGGCGCAGGACCCCGAGGCGGAAGCGGCGCCGGGCGGATAGCCCGCGCCAACCGGGCATTGCGCCCGACTGATCCATCCCGGCTCTGCGTGGCCGATCACCCCGCCTCGGGGTCCCGGCCACGCCGTGCCGGCCGACCGCCTGCCTCGCCGGCCCCAGCCATGCCGGACCGGCAGTGGTGCAATCGCGCGGCGGGGCGCAGAATTGGCCGCTTGCCAAGAACGTCCGGGACAATGCCACCCCATGCCGACCCAAGGCCCCCCTGAGCCAGGTTCCCGTTTTCGCGGGGACGACGCGTTGCCGCCATGACCAGCCGGCGCGGATGACGCGATAGATGTCCGACCTCACTCATTTGCCGCATCGCGGCCTGATCACCGCCTCGGCGATGCTGGCGATGCTGATGCAGACGCTGGATTCCACCATCGCCAACGTCGCGCTGCCGTACATGCAGGGCAGCATGTCGGCCTCCGCCGACGAGATCACCTGGGTGCTCACCTCCTACGTCATCGCCGCGGCGATCATGACCGCGCCGGTCGGCTGGATGGCGGTGCGCTTCGGGCGCAAGAAGCTGTTCATCGTCTGCATCGCGGGTTTCACGATCGCCTCGATGATGTGCGGCGCGGCGCAGTCGCTGGAGCAGCTCGTCGCGTTCCGGTTGCTGCAAGGGATGTGCGGCGCGGCGATCGCGCCGCTGTCGCAGGCGACGATGCTGGACATCTATCCGTTCAGCCGCCGCGCGCAGGCTATGGCGCTGTTTTCCATGGGCGTGACCATGGGGCCGATCATGGGGCCGACGCTCGGCGGCTATCTGACCGACATGTACAGTTGGCGGTGGGTGTTCTACGTCAACCTGCCGTTCGGCATCCTGGCAATCACCGGGCTGGCATTGTTCATGCCCAGCGCGCCGGCGCGGCCACACCTGAAATTCAGTTGGTACGGCTTCGCCATGTTGGCGCTCGGCGCCGGCGCGTTGCAGATGATGCTGGATCGCGGCCAGACGCTGGACTGGTTCGCCTCGCGCGAGATCATCGTCGAGGCGACGCTGGCCGGCCTCGGCTTCTATCTGTTCATGGTGCACATGTTCACCGCGGACAAGCCATTCCTGTCGCCGGGCCTGTTCAAGGACCGCAACTTTTCCGCCGGCATGGTCATGGTATTCTTCGTCTCCTCGGTCATGCTGGCCACCGCGGCCCTGCTCGCGCCGTACCTGCAGAATCTGGCGGGCTATCCGGTCTATACCGCCGGTTGGGCGATGGCGCCGCGCGGCCTGGGCACCATCGCCTCGATGTGGCTCGCCAGCCGGCTCGGCATGAAGGTGGACCAGCGCAAGATCATGGCGGTGGGTCTGCTGATCCTCGGCTGGGCGCTGTACGTGATGAGCACCTGGACGCCCGACATCACGGAGCGGGAGATGTGGGTGGTGATGATCGTGCAGGGGTTTTCCATCGGCCTGGTGTTCAATCCGATGACGGTGATGGCCTACACCACCCTGTCCGCGCAGTTGCGCGGCGAGGGCACCGCCATGCAATCGCTGGCGCGCAATATCGGCTCGGCGATCGGCATCTCGGTCACTTCGTTCACGCTGACCCGCAGCACGCAGGCGATGCATGCCGACATCGCCGCCAACATCACGCCGTTCGACCGGGTGTTGCAGGGCGGCGGCGCGGTATCGCATATGCTGAACCCGGGGACGCCGCACGGTGCGGCCTTGCTCAACCAGATGATCACGCAGCAGGCGCAGATCGTTGCCTACAACAACGACTTCCGGATGATGACGCTGACTGTGCTGCCGCCGCTGGCACTGCTGCTGCTGATGCGCCGCCATGCGCGTCCGGCCGCGGCGGCGGTGGCGGGGGATTGAGGCCGCGCGACAGAGCTCGGCCACCCGCACGGCGAGCGGCGACGGATGTGGCTACCACTCCACCGGATCGGCGGTCGTCGCTTCGTCGGCGGCGTCCGGTACCGCCACCCCGTCGGCGGCCCGCAGGGTCAGCACCAAACCGCCATCCGGCACCGCCTGGGCGCGCAGCACAAGGCTGGTGCCGTCGGGCCCGGCCTCGGCCAACTCCCCGACCTCGGATTCCGGCCGCGGCAACGCGATGCGGCGGCTGACTTCCGCCTCGATATCCTCCTCCGGCGCCGCGAACCGCCCGGCCAGAGCCAGATGGCGCAGCAGGTCATCGAGCGGCAGCCCCTCCCGCAACGCTGACTCCGGCAGATTGCTCAAGGCCGCGAAGTTCTGGTTCCATGCGGCCAGGTGCTGCTCGCCATCAATCACGGCCACAGCGTCGGACGCACAGTCGAGCATTGCCCGCATTTGCGCCGTGCCGGCCGCCGCCCGCATCCGCATGGCGGCCAGATCGCCCTGTGCGGCTTCCAACAGGGCCTGCGCCTGCGCCAGTGCCCGCCGGCGGCGGCGCGTGCCGCGCCGGTGCCACAACTCCCACAACAGCGTGCCGCCGATCGCCAGCACCAGCAGCGAGGCCATCGCAGCCAGCGATCGAGCACCGTCCGCCCAGGTGTCCGCCGACGCCATCGCCCGGTCGCGATCCACACCCACCAGCACGATCAGGTCGCGGCCGGGGACGCGGCGAAACGCGACGATGCGCTCCACGCCGTCGATGGCGGTGCGGCCGATCCATATCCCGCCGTCCGGTCGCGCCAACATCGCCGCGTACATCGGCGTGTTGCCGAGGGCCAGCTTCGGCCGCAACGCCGCGGTTCCGGCCAGGGCCTGAACGCCGCCGCCATGGGTATCGATCAGCGCGGCCAGGCCGCCGCGGCCCAGCCCGGCCGAGGCGAACACGGCGGTGAGCGCGCTGGACCGGTACGAGGCGCCGATGATCCAGCCGGCCGGTTTCCCGAGCGGACGGACCAGGTACATCAGGTATTGCCGGACCACTCCGCCGGAACCCAGTTCGCCGACCAGCATCCCGTTGTCGCGCCCGTGCAGGCCGAAGCGATGGATCGGCTCCAGCGAGCCGTTGGCGAACGTGGCGTAGGCCGAACCGATCCCCTGACCGACCGCCGCCGGAATGATGTCCTGCACGATCAGGTGCTTGTTGTCGGCGATAAACAGATCGTCGGCCACCGCGGTCAGCGCCGGCATCTTCTGGCGCCACGCGGCGAGGTTGAACGTGGCCGGATTGTCGTTCCAGGCCGTTTGCAGGATGTCCAGCGACTGGTCGATCATCAGCATTTCGTGCTGTGCCTGGATAGCCAACGTGGCGGCCTGGGCGGTAATCGCCGCCTCCACCCGCCCACGGGTATCATCCGATTGGGCGCGGATGGCGCGGTCGGTGTTGATCCAGATCAGCGAGATCAGCGCGGCGCAGATGACGGCGACCGCGCCGCAGGCCAGGATTTCCGCGGTGTCAATCCGCCGCCGCTGCCGGCGCTGCTGCAATTGCTCCGGCGAGCGCCATACCGCCGAGCCGTGTCGATTCCGGCGCTGGCGCGGTCTGCCGCCGCCGAACAGACTCATCGGCGGTTCCGGCCCCGGCGCGCGACGGCGGTTTCGGGTGCGATTGCGGGAACGCAGTGCATGTCGGCGGAAATCCTGCGTATGGCGGCCAGCTTGCAGCGCCGCAATCTAGCGTCCGGCCGGTGCGGGAAGCAATGAATGGGGCCTCCGACTCAGCCCTCTGGGTGCGGGGCGCCCGGGCTGCCAAGCGCCGCCAGGACCGCCGCCGCGCGCGGCGTTTCGATCGCTTCCAGGGCCGTCGTCGCGGCGTCGCGCAGCGCCGCCTGGTGGCGGGCGATGCGCCCGAGCAAGACGGTGCATTCCTCGTCCGCCACCGGCGTCACCGCCTCGATCGCTTCGGCGTCGGGCCTATGGCGCAGCAGCCGGATGAGCCAGGGCCGGCCCTCTGCCCGGCCCATGCGTCCGAGCGCCTTGGCGGCGGCGGTGGCCACGCCCGGATTGAGGTCCTCGAGCAAGCTGGCGAGCAATCCGGCGATCGGCGTGGCGCGGGGGGCGCAGCGGCAGGCCAGTGCGCGGACTTCCGGATCGGCATGAAGCAGCAGCGCCGCCGCTTTTGGCTCCGGCAGGATGCAGCGGAGGGCGGCAGCGGCGCGCACCGCCTCGCGCTGTCCGGGGCCGGCGACCACCTCTCCGACGACGATGCGACGGAGTGCGGCGACGGCGTCCGCCCCCCCGATCGCCGCCAGGGCCTGCAAAGACGCGGTTTGCTCCGGGATGGCGTGCTGTAGGCCGAAGCCCTTGAACCGGCGGCACAACGCATCGAGCGCCGGCACCGCCGCGACCAGCTTGCGCCGCGCCGCCTCACCGGCGAGCGCCTGGCACGCGGCCTGGCTGGCGTCGGGGATTGCGTCGATCAGCGCGGCATCGGTCAGGTTCGCGACCGGCGGCATCTCGCGCCGTGGTTGTGGGTTGGGCGAGGCGTCCGGCCGGATGCCGGCGGAGCCGAAAAGGTCGAGCTGGCCGTCCTGCATGGCCGCATCGTGCGGCAAAAAACGTCGCCTGCGAAGCGGGGCGGCGCGGCTGAACCGTAAAGCGGAGCAACGGTGAGCATCGCGGGTGAGGGCGATCGGGTCGGCATCCTCGCGCTGCGCTGCGCCGGCCTCTGCCGCGCAGCGGGAGCGGTTGTCGGGCTTGCCCTACGCCGCCACCCGCTCGGCGAATTCCATCAGCCCCGCGTCGGACATCGGCTTCTCTACCACCTGATCGACGCCCAGCATGCCGGCCCGCGCCACAATGTCCGGCGAGGGCGAGCCGGTCAGGAGCAATACCGGCACGTTGCGGCCATCCCCGCGCAGCCTCGCCAGCAATTCGAGTCCGGTCTGTTGCGGCATGTGATGATCGAGGATCAGGCCTGCCACATGGTTCAGATCGCACCGCTCGAGGAACTCGGCCGCCGACGCATAGGCGGCCACCTTGTGGCCGGCAACCGTCAGCAGGAACGCCAGCGAGTCCCGCACTCCGTCGTCGTCGTCCACTACCGCAATCACGCGTGTCTCGCCGGCTGCCATGCATCCGCTCCAGTCGGCTGTCCGCCATGGCCGATCGGGCGGCCTTCCCGGTTTCCGACCCGACAGACAATGGGCCAGCTTCCAGGGGAGCGCCATGACCCATGTCAATGGATCATGGGCGCCCCGCACGTATGAGGTATTGCCGCGAGGTCACGGAGGTGATCGGCCAAAAACCGGACGTGCCGGTGTGGACGGGCGAGCAAATCCGCGACTGGCATCAGGCCGGGGGTTCCAGCAGACAGGCGTCGCCGTAGGAGTAGAAGCGGTAGCCGGCGGCGATGGCGTGGGCATAGGCGGCGCGCATCGTCGCGGTGCCGGCGAAGGCGCAGGCCAGCATGAACAGCGTCGAGCGCGGCAGGTGGAAATTGGTGAGCAGCAGATCGACCGCGCGGAAGCGATGGTTGGGCAGGATGAACAGCGCGGTGTCGCCGGCGAAGGGCTGGATGCGGCCGGCGGCGTCGGCCGCGGTTTCCAGCAGCCGCACGCTGGTGGTGCCGACGGCGACCACGCGCCCACCGGCGGCGCGCGCGGCGTTGATGGCGGCGGCGGCGGCGGGAAGCATCTCTGCGCGTTCGGCGTGGATGCGGTGGCGCGCGATGTCGTCGCCGCGGACCGGCAGAAACGTGCCGGCGCCGACGTGCAGGGTCAGCGTGACGCGCCGGACGCCGCGGGCTTCCAGCGCCGCCAGCAGGGTCGGGGTGAAATGCAGGCCAGCGGTGGGCGCCGCGACCGCGCCCTCACGCGCGGCGAAGACGGTCTGGTAGTCGGCGGCGTCCGCGGGCAGCGGACCGTGCGGGCGGGCGATGTAGGGCGGCAGGGCGAGCGCGCCGGCTGCTTGCAGTGCCGCCGCGAAGGCTGTTCCCGAGCGGTTGAACGCCAGGGCCACGCCGCCGTCCGGATCGCGTTGCAGGACGGTGGCGGCCAGGTCGCCGGCGCCGTCGAAGCGCAGCACGTCGCCGGCGCGCAGCCGCCGGGCGTTGCGTGCCAGCGCGTGCCAGGCGCCGTCGGGGCGTGGGCGGTCGAGCGTGATGCCGACGCGCGCGGGCGACGCGTCGCCCGCGCGCAGCCGGTGCGCGCTGAGTTGCGCCGGGATCACTCGCGTGTCGTTCGCCACCAGCACGTCGCCTGGCCGCAGCAGATCGGGCAGGTCGCGCATGATCCGGTCCGCCAAGCCGTCGCTTTTGACATGCAGAAGACGCGCCGCGTCGCGCGGCCGGGCGGGATGCTGGGCGATGCGGTCCGGCGGCAGGTCGAAGTCGAAGTCGGCGATGTTCAGGGCCATCGGGTCGGGACGGCTGGCGTTGCTACCGCAGATAGGTGGCGATCTCCACCAGATTGCCGTCAGGGTCGCGGCAATACACCGACTGCATCGCGCCGAGCGCACCCTCGCGCTGCACCGGCCCTTCCAGGATCGCCACGCCGCAATCGTGCAAATGGGCGATCACGACGTCGGGGGGCGCGGCGGTGATGAAGCAGAGGTCGCCGGAACCTGGCTGGTCGTTGACGCCGGTCACCCAGCTTCCCGGATCGGAATCGGCCGGCCGCACGTTGATCTTCTGGCCGCCGAATTTCAGCGCGGTGCGCTGCTTCGGGCCGAACACCTCGCGCTCCATGCCCAGTACGCGCTGGTACCAGGCGGCGGTGATCTCGACGTCCTGCACGTTCAGCACGAGGTGGTCGATGCGGTCGATGGTAAGGCGCATCGCGGTGTCACTTTCTCCTGGCCAGACGGCAGCAAGTAGCCGATTTCCGAAGCGCTGCAAACGGAGCAATGCCGGAGGAAGGCGAGGCGCCCGACAATCGCCTCAATCGCCCCTCGCCCCGAGCCGCAACGTAGGCGGGTGCGTGGCCGGGACCGGCAATCGGATGTTGGACAGTCGATGCCAAATCTGCCATCGGATACCGACGCTGGCGACAACATGATGCTCGCCAAAGCCTTGCGTGCGTCGAGCGGCAGGGTAGCCTTGGCAACCAGCCGCTTCCCTCGGTCTCCGGACCTTGGCGTCAGCGTTGCGTGAAAGCGATGATAGTGCTCTGAGGCCGTCCGGTGCTGACAAGACTGCAGATACGCAGGTTCAAGGTGTTTTCCGATGTCGACATAGAGCTCGGGCCGGTGACGGTGCTCTGTGGCCCTAACAATTCGGGCAAGACCGCTGCGCTTCAGGCCATTGCGCTATGGCAGTTGGGCCTGAAGGCCTGGCAGGCCGAGCGTGGCAAAGGTTCCACGGCGCGGGAACGGGTCGGCGTGCCGATCAACCGTCGGGACCTTGTCTCGATCCCGGTTCCGGAGACAAATCTGCTTTGGCATGGGTTGCATGTGCGGGAGGGCTTCCGGCAGAACGGCCACACAATCACACGCAATCTCCGCATCGACATAACCGTGAGTGGCGTCGGACCGAGTGGCGCCTGGGAATGCGGACTGGAGTTCGATTACTCGGGGCCGGAAGTCATCTACGTCCGTCCACAACGCCTTTCCGAACAACCCCAATCTGGGCGAATGCCGGTACCGGTAGCCGCCGCCGGCGTCCGTGTCGCGTTGCTTCCGGCCATGTCGGGTTTGGCGGCTGTCGAACCGAAATGGGAGCCCGGGCGTGTCGAGGTCCTGATCGGCGAGGGACAGACCGCGCAGGTCTTACGCAACCTGTGTCATCAGCTCTGGCAAGAAAAGCCGGACCTCTGGGACCAGCTCGTTTCCTATATGCGGCAGCTATTTCGCGTCACGCTCCTGCCGCCGCAGAGTGTGGTTGCACGTGGTGAGATCACCATGGCCTATCAGCAGCAGGACGGCGCCAGTCTCGACCTCTCCTCCGCCGGGCGCGGCCAGCAGCAAATTCTGCTTTTGCTGACCTATGTGCTGGCCAATCCGGGAACCACGCTGCTGCTGGACGAGCCGGACGCCCACCTGGAAGTCGTCCGCCAGCGGGAGACCTATAACCTGCTCAGCGAACTCGCACAGCAGCATGGCAGCCAGATCATCGCCGCCAGTCATTCAGAGGTCGTCCTTGAGGAAGCGGCGCGCAAAGACACGCTGGTCGCATTCGTCGGCAGGCCGCACCGCATCGATGATCGCGGTTCCCAGGTCAGGAAGTGGCTCGCGGAATATCCGATCGACCATTTATATCAGGCGGAATTGCAGGGGTGGGTATTGTACCTTGAGGGATCGACTGACCTCGCGGTACTTCTTGCGTTCGCGGAAAAACTGGACCACCCGGCCCGGAAGGTGCTTGAGCGCCCCTTCGTCATGTACGTCGCCAATGACCCGAGCAGGGTACAGCGGCACTATTATGCGCTCCGGGAGGCCAAGGCAGACGTAGTCGGCGTCGCGTTGTTCGACAGACTCGACCGATCGCCGCGCGATCTTGGCGCAGAGGCCCTGATGTGGTCGCGCCGGGAGATCGAGAACTATCTGGCACGCCGCGACGTGCTTGAGGCCTGGGCGAAGGGTGAGGAATCGAATGACCTGTTCGCCCAGGGGCGAGTGCACGCGATGCGGGTTGCCATCGACGAGATCGAGGCTGCCCAGCGAACATTGGGAAAGGATATCTGGTCGAGCGACATCAAGGCCACCGACGAGGTCCTGGATCCGATCTTCCGGCGATACTTCGCGCTGACGAAGGAGCCGTTGTTGTTTCGGAAGGCGGACCACCACCGCCTGGTCCGCTTCATGCCACCGGCTGAGGTGGATCCCGAAGTCGCCGAGATGCTCGATCGCATAGTCGCCGTCGCGCTACGCGCGCAGCCGCGTACCGCGTGATCGCCCGCGCGACGCCGCCACTGCGGCGGCCGACGGGCAGCGGCTTCGCCTACTCCATCCCCTCGTAGAAATCGTTGCCCTTGTCGTCGATCACGATGAACGCGGGGAAATTCTCCACCTCGATCCGCCACACCGCTTCCATGCCGAGTTCCGGATACTCCAGCACCTCCACCTTGCGGATGCACTCCAGCGCCAGCCGGGCCGCCGGGCCGCCGACGCTGCCGAGATAGAATCCGCCATGCGCCTTGCACGCCTGGCGCACCGCGCGGGACCGATTGCCCTTCGCCAGCATCACCAGCGAACCGCCGGCCGCCTGGAACGCCGCCACGTAGCTGTCCATCCGCCCGGCGGTTGTCGGGCCGAAGCTGCCGGTGGCATAGCCGGTGGGAGTCTTCGCCGGCCCCGCATAGTACACCGGATGGTCCTTGATATACGCCGGCAGGCCCTCGCCGCGCTCCAGCCGTTCCTGCAGCTTCGCATGCGCGATGTCGCGCGCCACCACCATCGTGCCGGTCAGCATGACGCGGGTCTTCACCGGATGCGCCGACAACTGCCGGCGGATCTCCGCCATCGGCCGGTTCAGGTCCACCGCGACGGCTGCGTCGCCCAGATGCTCGTCGGTCGTCTCCGGCAGATACTTCGCCGGATCGGTCTCCAATTGCTCAAGGAACACCCCGTCCGGCGTCACCTTCGCCAGAATCTGCCGATCGGCGCTGCACGAAACCCCGATCCCCACGGGCAGCGACGCACCGTGCCGCGGCAGCCGGATCACCCGCACGTCGTGGCAGAAATACTTGCCCCCGAACTGCGCGCCGATGCCGATGTTGCGCGACAGTTCCAGCACCTGCTGTTCCATCTCCATGTCGCGGAAGGCGTGCCCCGCCATGCTGCCGCTGGTGGGCAGCGTGTCCAGCCAGTGCGTCGAGGCCAGCTTCACGGCCTTCAGCGTAAGCTCCGCGCTGGTGCCGCCGATCACGATCGCGAGGTGGTACGGTGGACAGGCCGACGTCCCCAGCGTCCGCATTTTCGTGCCAAGATACGCCAGCAGCTTGTCCGGCGACAGGATCGCCCGCGTCTCCTGGAACAGGAAGCTCTTGTTCGCGCTGCCGCCGCCCTTGGCGACGAACATCAGATGCAGCTCGTCGTCGTGGTGCCCGGCCGGCGAGGCGGCGATATCGAATTGCACCGGCAGGTTGTTGCCGGTGTTCACCTCGTCGAACATCGATAGCGGGGCCATCTGCGAGTAGCGCAGGTTGGTCTCGGTGTAGGTACGGTGGACGCCCCAGCTCAGCGCCTCCTCCTCGTCGCCGTCCACCCAGACGCGCTGGCCCTTCTTGCCGAACACGATCGCCGTGCCGGTGTCCTGGCACATCGGCAGCACGCCGCCGGCGGCGATATTGGCATTCTTCAGCAGGTCCAGCGCCACGAACCGGTCGTTGGGGCTGGCCTCCGGATCGTCGAGGATGGCGCGCAACTGCGCCAGGTGCCCCGGCCGCAGCAGGTGCGACACGTCGCGGAACGCCTGGAACGCGAGTTCCGACAACGCCTCCGGCGCGACGCGCAGCACGGTCTGGCCGTCGCACGCGACGGTGCGCACGCCATCGGCCGGCAACGCCTTCCACGCCGTACGCTCCGGACCCAGCGGAAACATCGGCGAAAAGCGGAACCCTGACGGCCGAGGCAGCGGAGCGTTCATGATGCAGCAGTCCTTCGACACAGTGTCATTGCGAGAGGCGCGCCGATGACGCAGTGTCCCGCAAGAGATCGCTTCGTCGCCGCGCTTGTCGCAGGGACGGTCACTCCTTGGGTGGCGCGCGTCGGCGGAACGCATCCAGGCTGACCACCTGCGGCGTTTCCGCCGGCGGCGTCTCGGGCCTGGCCTGATCCGCCGGCGAGGCGGCCTCTGGCGCCGGTGCTTCCGGCTGCTCCGCCGGCGCGTCCCCCGGCAGGGTGACCTGGAATCGCAGGCCGTAGCGCACGTGCGGGTCGGCGAAGCCGGTCACCGCATCGAGCGGAACGGCCAGCGTCGCCGGCACGCCGCCGAACGAGAGGCCGACGCTGATCAGGCCAGCCTCCCGGTCCATCTTGAGGTCCCAGAACTGGTGTTGCAGGACGATGGTCATCTCCTGCGGATATTGCGCCCGCAGCCGGGGCGGGATCACCGTGCCGGGATGGTCGGTGCGGAAGGTCAGGTAGAAATGGTGGTCGCCAGGCAGGCCGTGCACCGCGACATGAGCGATCGCCTGCGCCACCACCTGGCGCAGCGCCGTCTCGGTCCATTGCTCATAGGGCAGCAGGCTTTCCGGCCGCTGCTCCTGATCATCTTCCATTCAGGTCTCTCGCTTCCGGCGCACAGATAGCGCGGGCCGGGCAGGTGGGCAAAGTGCAGGGCGAAGCGGCATCCCGCTCCTGCCCCGGATCGGCCACTACCGCGCAGGCGACGGAGGCAGTTGTCGATGCACTGAATGATCGGATCGTCGGCCATGGCGTTCACGGTAGAGTGCCGGGCTGGCGCCTGTCGGACTGAGTTCACCGCCCGAACCGTAAGAGCGGAGCAGTATCCCCGGTTCGATCGGGTGGCGTACGGTTCGTGAGGCTGCGTTGCTTCACACTGACTCAAAAAGGCTCGGACGCGTCGTGGGCAGGCTATGTATTCGTGAATTTGGATGTGGCAGCCCTTTGCCCCCCTCATGCGGAGGGGCAAAGGGCGAACACTCGCTTCAGGTTCCAGGCCATGGTCACAAGACTCCACTCGCCCCGGACGCGGTCCAACCCGCGCAGCAGGAACTGACGGAAGCCCAGTGCCGACTTGATGATGCCGAACAACCGGCTCCGGCACCTGCTTGCGTCGCGCGTAGAGCCGCTTGCCTTCCGGCGTGTTCCGCCGGTGCGCCATGGCCTGAACCGGCGTAGGGTCAGCCGGTGCGGCAGGCGCGGCGGCGAAACGCTCCGCCAATGACGGGTGATGCGCTTCCCGCCCCGTCGCGATCCGCGGTGCAATGTTGCCGGCCTCGCAGGCCGTGACGTTGCCCGCGCTGAAATATCCGTTGTCGGCCAGCCGTGTTTCGACCGTGCCAAGCTCCTGGGGCAGAGCCTTCAGCTTGTCCACCATCGGCTCAAGCTGCTGCTTGTCGTTCGCTGCCTGCACCACATCGGTGGCCACCACCAACAGGCTGTCCGCCGCCACCATCGCTTGCGCGTTGTAGCATTGTTCGAACCCACCGCCGGCCACCGGCATGACCCTCCACCACTTCCACGATGAAACGGGCCAGGTGCCGTTCCGCCAGCCACTCATCGACCGAGGGCGGCATCAGGAACCAGGTCTCACGGTCGGTCGGGCGAAAATTGCTCATGCACGGCATCCAAACTGGCGGCGAATCGACGTTGCGATTCCAGTGCGGATGTCCGCGTCGTGTTAAGTCCGACAGATGGGGTGGACGGCCCCAACGGCATCAATGTGCCACAGTACGGGTCGTGAGAACCTGTAGAGAGGGAGCCGCCCGCGATGAGCATTACCATGATCGGCCTGGACGCCGCCAAGTCCGTCTTTCAAGTGCACGGCGTGAACGAGATCGGAAAGGTGGAGATCAGGCGCAAGCTGCGAAAGAGCGACCTGATCCCGTTCTTCGAGAAGCAGGAGGCTGCTAGCGCAGTCGGTTATGGAGTTGCTTGATGTCGAAGAACTCCGAATTGACGGCGCGACTCGCGCGTCTGGGGCCGGTCCGGGACGCCGACCCGCCCCCCTCGTTTTCCGGCGAGTTGGTACCGCTGGTTCTGCGCCTGGTCGGTCCGCTCGATAAGCCGATTTGGGTCGCCAAGCGATTGTGCGCGGCGGGGCCGACGTTATGTGCCGCGCATGCGGCCATCAACCGACTGGCCGAGACGCGGCTGGCCGTCTGCCGGATCGCCGAGGGCGCGAACATCCCGCTGCTCGCCGCCGACCTGGTGGCCATGAATGTGCACACTTACCGCCGTCGCCAACGCCATCCGGCGTTGATCGCCGAAGTGCGCGCGCGCCACGGCCTGTCCCAGCGCGAATTCGCCGAAGGGCTCGGCATCGACATCGATACGCTCCAGAACTGGGGGCAGGGGCGCAACAGACCGGACGCTGCGGCACTGAACCTGGTGATGGCGTTCGGTAAGGCGCCCGAGCTTATCGAACAGGCAGCGTTCGAGCCGGTTGCGTGACGGCAGCGTCTTCCGCGCGATCAACGCCCTGCGCGGAGAGACCCCCCCTCGCTTTTCACCCACCGGATGCCGGACAGCACCCCGCGGTGGCCGGCCGCTGGCATTGGGATAGCTTGGCCGGAGTCGCACCCGCGATCTCAGCCGGCACATGTCACGGGCGAGCGTCAGGCCGGACATATCGGTGCCGACATCCGCCCGGCCAAATGCACAATCCGCATGCCGCCATTTCGTCGCGCGACGGGGTGCAAAGGTGGCGCGGCACCCCAGTTACCGGCCGGCAAACGGAGAGGCGAACATGGACCAGATCCAGATCGGCGAAACCGGCATGACGTCGTCGCGCATCGCGCTGGGTACCTGGGCGATCGGCGGCTGGATGTGGGGCGGCACCGATGAGCGCGAGTCGATCGCGACGATCCAGACGGCGCTCGATCGCGGCATCAGCATGATCGACACCGCCCCGGCCTACGGCTTCGGCCGTTCCGAGGAGATCGTCGGCCAGGCGCTGGCCGAGGGTGGGCGGCGCGACCGCGTGCTGATCGCCACCAAGGTGGGGCTGAACTGGCACGACGGCCAGGTGTTCCGCGACGCGAGCGCGGCCCGCGTGCGCCAGGAGGTCGAGGACTCGCTGCGCCGCCTGCGCACCGACCACATCGACCTTTACCAGGTCCACTGGCCGGACCCGACCGTGCCGATCGAGGAAACCGCCCGCGAACTCGATCGGCTGTTCCGCGCCGGCAAGATCCGCGCGATCGGCGTCAGCAATTTCTCCCCGGCGCAGATGGAGCAATTCCGTGCGGTGGCGCCGCTGCATGCGGTTCAGCCCCCCTACAACCTGTTCGAGCGCGACGTCGAGGCCGACGTGCTCCCCTGGGCGCAACGCCACGGCCTGACGGTGCTGGGTTATGGCGCGCTGTGCCGCGGGCTGCTGACCGGGCGGATGCGCGCCGACACGCGGTTTGCCGGCGACGACCTGCGCCGGGCCGATCCAAAATTCCAGCAGCCGCGTTACGGCCAGTACCTCGCGGCGGTGGACGCGCTGGCGCGGTTGGCGCGGGACCGCTATGGCCGCGGCGTCCTGGCGCTGGCGGTGCGCTGGATTCTGGATCGCGGGCCGACGATCGCGCTGTGGGGCGCCCGGCGTCCGGCACAACTCGATCCGGTGGCGGACGCCATGGGTTGGTCGCTGGACGCCGCCGCGATGCTGGAGATCGAGGCCATCCTGCGGCGTCACGTCACCGACCCGGCCGGCCCGCAATTCATGGCGCCACCGGAACGGCCGGCCCACCGCCCGGCGGCATAGCGGAAGCGGGCGGGGGCATGGGGTGGCGACCCCAGGTGTCGCGACCCCGGGGCACGCGCCGCACGCGGGCACGCGCGACTTGTGGTATGCTGCGATCCTACGCAGACTTGCGGGCCAGTCCAGGCGCCGCGGCCGGGAACCCACGCAGCAGGAGAACGTCGGATGCAATTCGGTTTATTCGGCGCCGCCACGGCGCAACGCGGCGGTCCGGACGTGGACAGCGCGGCCGGCTTCAAGGACTATATCGAGTACCTCATCGAGGCCGAGGCGCTGGGTTTCCACAGCAGCTTCATCGTCGAGCACCACTTCACCGGCTTCGGCCAGGTTTCCGCCACCCTCAATCTGCTCACCTGGATCGGCGCGCGTACCCGCACGCTGCGGCTGGGGACGGCGGTGATCGTGCTGCCGTGGCACAACCCGGTGCTGCTGGCCGAGCAAGCGGCGACCATCGACCTGCTGTCCGGCGGGCGGCTGGATTTCGGCATCGGCAAGGGCTACCGGCACAACGAGTTCGCCAGTTTCCGCATTCCGATGGAGGAGGCGGAGCCGCGCTTCGAGGAAGCGATCGACATCATCACGCAGTCGTGGACATCGAACGAGCGGTTCAGCTTCCACGGGAAATACTGGCAGTTCGACGACATCGTTGTTGAGCCGCCGACCAACCAGAAGCCGCACCCGCCGTTCTGGCAGGGCGCGGGCCATCAGGACTCGATCCGCCGGGTGGCGAAGCGCGGGCACAACCTGCTGGTTGACCAGTTCTGCCCGATCGAGACCGCTGCCGAGCGCGTCGCGTTCTACCAGGCGGAGATGGAGAAGAACGGGTTCGACTACCATCCGTCGATGGCCGGCGTGGCGCGCGCGTTCTACGTGGCACGCGACGCGGCGGACAAGGAGGCGGCGATCGACCGGCGGCTGGCGGCGCAAAAGCGGCTGACCGCGATCAGCCAGCGGCCGGACGGCCACAACACCGCCAGCATCATGGCGTTCTCCGACACCCGCGCGGCCAGCGAGGCGAGCGCGATGTATGGCAGCCCGGACGACATCGCGCGCAAGCTGGAGACGTTGCGCGATCAGGGCGTGGAATACGTGCTGCTGAACGGCGGCGGCACGTCGCGCGACAATCTGCGCCGGTTCGCGCGCGAGGTGATGCCGGCGTTCCGCACCGAGCCGCAATACCGCGCCGCGGGGTAAAGCGGCGAACAAAATTCTCCCCCTCCCGCAACGGGATGGGGAGCCTTGCTTCGGGGGACGGACATGGACAACCGGGCTGCGATCGTTACCGGCGGGCTGCGCGGGCTTGGGCGGGCGATGACGCTCGGCCTGGCGCGTGCCGGCGCGCGGGTCCTGGCGGTGGGCCATATCGAATCCGACATGGCGGAGATGCGGGAATTGCTGGCCGGCGCGGGCCACACGGCGCAGGTCGCCTGCCTGGTCGCGGACATCCGCGAGCCCGCCGAATGCGACCGGGTGGTGGCGGCGTGTACCGATCGGTTCGGTTCGCTCGATATCCTGGTCAACAACGCCGGCCTTACCTTCACCTATATCGCGCCGGATCGCTTCCGCCGCGCCACGCCGCGGAAGTTCTGGGAGGTGCCGGACGAGGTGATCCAGAACGTGATGGACACCAACTACGTCGCCGCCGACCAGATGGCGCGGCGCGTGGCGCCCATGATGGTGGCGCGCGGCTGGGGCCGTATCGTCAACGTGACGACCAAGCTCAGCACCATGAACATGCTCGGCGCGATGCCGTACGGCGCGTCCAAGGCGGCGCTGGAGATGGCGACCGAGGTCTGGGCGAAGGAACTCGCCGGCACCGGCGTGACGGTGAACGTCGTCAACCCGGGAGCAGGAGCGAATACGCCCGGCATGGCGCAGGAGATGCGGGACCGCAGCCGGGCGGGAACCGCGCCGCGCCTTGTGGAACCGGAGGACATGGTGCCGCCGCTGCTGTTCGTGGTGTCGCGCGCGGCGGACAGGGTGAATGGCTACCGGTTCGACGCCAATGGCTGGGATGCGTCGTTGCCGCCGGGTGAGGCGGCGCGCGCGGATGGCCGGCCGGCCGGTTTCGAGCTACATCCGCAGGATCGGGCGGCCTGGCCGGGATAGCCGCGCCGCGTTTGGTGAATTCCCGGATGGCATGATTGCGAAGGGAGCTCTTATGCGCAAGGCACTTCGAGTCCGCAAGGACGGACCGATGGATTGGCAAACCGCATTGTGCTTTGCGGTACCGATATTATTCGCCTATGCGGCATGGCTCACCTCCGTGGTGTTTTGCGCCGCCAACGGGGCGCGCCCGCTGCTGATCGCCGATGCGACGTTCTTTCCGGTCGGGGTGGTGCACGGCATCGGATTGTGGCTGGGCGGGTGGTGAAACCTCGCAGCGGCGACGGATGAGGCAGCGTCGCGGGCGGGTGGTATCGCACGCGACCGTGCCGGGCAGGCCGCGCCGGGATGTGCTCGTGACACGGCCAATGCCATGCCTGCCTTGTCCGACGATTTTTCCGTGGCTTCCGCGCATGTGGGCTGTTGCGGCGGCGGTCTCGCGCGGCTTCAGGGGAGCGTGCGGTTTGCCCGCGCCAGCACGGCCTGGAACAACACCTGACAACCCGCCTCGGCTTCCTCCGGCTGGATGCTTTCGGCCTCGTTGTGCGACAGCCCGTCCTTGCACGGGGTGAAGATCATCGCCGTCGGCACGTGCCGCGCCACGTACACCGCGTCGTGCCCAGCGCCGGACACGATCTCCCGTGCCGAATAGCCGAGCTTCGCCGCGCCCTGCCGCACCAGATCGACGCAGGCTGGATCGAACGGCTGCGCGGGAATCCGGAACAGCGTGGTCAGCGCCAGCTTCACCCCGCAGTCGCGCGCGACTGCTTCGGCCGCGGGGGGAAACTCCGCATCCAGCCGATCGACCTCCGCATCCGACGGATGGCGGAACTCGACGGAGAAGCGCACCTCGCCGGGCACCACGTTGCGGCTGTTCGGCAGCACCACAAGCTGGCCCACCGTGCCGCGGCCGTCCTCGCCGCGCGCACGCATCATGCGGTCCACCAGGTCGATGATGCGCGCCGCACAGACCAGCGCGTCCCTGCGCGCCGAGGGCGGCGTGGTGCCGGCATGCGAATCCTGCCCGAGCGTCACCGCGTCGTACCAGACCTGCGCCTGTGCGCCGGTGACGATGCCGATCTGTTTTTCCTCGTGCTCCAGAACCGGTCCCTGTTCGATGTGCAGCTCGAAATAGGCATCCGCCGGGAATGACGCCGCCGGTTGCGGGCCGCGATAGCCGATGCCGTCGAGCGCCGTGCGCACGGTGACGCCTTCCAGATCGGTCAGCGCATAGGCTTTCTCCAGCGGATAGATGCCGGACCACACGCCGGAACCCATCAGCGAGTGGCCGAAGCGGCTGCCCTCCTCGTCGGTCCAGTTCACCAGCTCCACCGGCGCCTCGGTGACGATGCCCAGGTCGTTCAGGCTGCGCATCACCTCCAGCCCCGCCAACACACCCAGTGCACCGTCGAATTTTCCGCCGCTCGGCTGGCTGTCGAGATGGCTGCCGAACAGCACCGGCAAGCGGTTGGGATCGCGGCCCGGGCGGCGGGCGAACATGTTGCCGATGGCGTCGATGCGCAGTGTTAGTCCGGCCGCCTCGCATTCTGCACGGAAGCGGTCGCGGCCGCGCTTGTCCACCTCGGTCAGGGTCAGCCGCCGCACGCCGCCCTTCGGCGTGGCGCCGATCCGCGCCATGGACATCAGCAGGTCCCACAGCCGCTTGCCGTCGATGCGCTGGTTGGTCTGGGTGGTCATGGTGGGATCCTCGAGGCGCGCGGCCACAGGGAGAGTGACGGCGGGTGCACGTGGGTCAAGTCCGCAGCACGTTATTCCGATTATCGACCGATACTACCGGCCAGGGAGTACGGTAAGCAAGCGCGGGAGATCGCTTTCCATCTGCCATACAGTGCGGATGCACGGATCGCGTCCGTCCGGTGTCCGGCAGCTACATGCAACGGTGTAGCGGATTCCCCACGCCGTCTCGACACGCCGCATGATGCTGTTGGTACGGCCATGCTGGATCAGCGATGTTCGCAGCAGATGCCAGTCTGTCGCGGCAAACCCGTAGGCCATGACGAATTTCGACTTCGATCCGCCGCTCGGATGGGCTCTGTTCAGCAGGTAGTCACGCACGCGGCGCGGTTCCACCACGGCATGCTCCGCGTTCGGCAGTCGGTCCGGCGCGCCGCCCGCCATGCAAGCGACCTCAATGAACGCGCTCGATCTGGTCGCCGCGAAGTGTTACAACCTCCGGACCGCCTGGCAGGTCGGCAATCTCGACGGCATAGGCGCTGCCACGGTCATAGATGGCCACTACTGTGCCCTGTGTATGCCGCGGAATCCGATCACCCTCGACCTGCTCGGCGCGCCGCGTCCGCACGATCCCGAATTCCGTAACTGGCGCCGAGGGCGTGGTGTCGTGCTCGATCGATGCCTGACGGGGGGATGTGCTCATGGCGTCAATGATATACTGGAATCCGTGGGCGGCGAACCATATCCTCGCCGGTGCGCCACAACGTCAGCGAGCCTTGCCGTGCGGGCATCCTACAAGGACATCATCGCGTCCCACAGCGGCTTGCAGTCGACGCGGTCGTTGGTCTGGGCGGTGGACATGGCGGACTGCTTCGCGATGCGGGCGGTTATGGTCGGATGACTAGCCGACCACGCTTGCCGGGGAAGGCGGGCGTCGTCTTACCCGGACGACTCTTTTCCCACTCAACGTCAGCCTCTACGCTAATCCCCAGATGCGTCGCAATGTCCACCACGGTCCGCCAAGCATGGTTAGCATCTTGGTATTGCACCGGAATGTCTGACTTTTGACAGTAGATAAAGCTATCGTTAGGCGGTTCACCGCGCGCGAAGTTCACGCGATGATGGATTCGAAATCGCTCTCCCGCGGAAGCAAATCAACCATGTCCTTCAAGAGATGATTCCAGCGTGCACGGCCACGCTTGTCGCCTACGATGACCCGGATCAGTTTCGCAAATACCAAGTTTGGAGAGTGGGCACCATCAAATTCCATCAGGTCCGTCTCTGCCGGTGGTGGGTCGGCCGCGATGGCCGCAGGTTTGCTTTCCTTTTCCCGCAGCGCAGCGATGGCTCTCCTTATTACCTCACTAGGTTCCCTGTCCACGAACGGCCGAGCTAGCCCATCTTATTCACCGCATAGCAGGGATTCGCTGACGGGCATGGTACAAGTGTCTGGAATCGCCTAGAGATTGGGTGCTGACACCAACCCAGGCACCCGGACAGAATCTGCCATGCCCG
>Ga0307373_10001304_pt1 | contig 46689 bp, 44 predicted proteins | sample OX2MG_FD_202534 | JGI IMG/M metagenome (GOLD analysis project Ga0307373, IMG submission 202534) | Soil microbial communities from Risofladan, Vaasa, Finland - OX-2 | ecosystem: Environmental > Terrestrial > Soil > Coastal area > Acid sulfate soil | place: Finland: Risofladan, Vaasa | collected...
GACCTGTTCAGCACCATATCGCAAGCCGATTGCGGTGCGTCGCACACTTTTATCGGCGAGACCGGCTATAACACCGGCTGCCCCAACAGCCCCAACGTGCCCACGACGACCATCAGCGACGAGCAGACTTTCATAACCGATCTCAAGAATGCCGTTTGCCCGGTTCCGTCGGCGTCCGGATTTCCCACCTTCCTGTTTGCGTATTCCGACGTCTGCCCGTCCACCGGATGCGCGCCCGGATGCAGCGATTCAGGCCTGCCAAGCGAGGGCAACGGCTACTTCGGAATATTCCACACGCAGAATTACATGACCGAGGGCCCCGCCGTAGCCAAGTTCACGCCGCACTCGCTCGCCTGCCCCTGAGCTGATCGCGGCGCGTTGCGGACGCGTCAGACGTGATTGCGGAGCATCAGTTCCTTCGGATGCGGCTCGAGATAAACCTGGCCGCGCAGATAGGCGACGTCGAATTCCCGCACGTAATGGCGAAACAGCGTGATCGGTACGACCAGCGGCAGCAGGCCGCGCCGGTAGTCGTCGATTAGTGTCACCAGCTCGCCGCGCGCATCGGCGTCGAGATGCGGGCGCAGGTAGCCGAGCATGTGATGCAGCACGTTGGTGTGACGGGCGGTGGTCGCCAGTTTCTTCAGCGCGGCCATGAACGCGCGTTCATAGTCATCGCGTATCTGCTCCCGTTCCATAGCCTTGGCGCCGGCGACGAAGCGGCCCAGCTCGCGGTAGGCCTGGGGCGAATGCGCCATCAGGACCAGCTTGTGGGCGGTGTGAAACTGGACCAGTCCGCCGAGGCTCCATCGCGAGGCGAAAAAAGTTCGCAGCCGCCGATAGGCGAAGATCCGCTCGACAAAGTTCTCGCGCAGATACGGATCGCTCAGGCGCCCTTCTTCCTCCACCGGCAGGCTCGGGTAACGGCGCATCAGGGCCGCGGCGAACAGGCCGATACCGTCGCGCGCAGGCATCCCGGCGGGCCCGTAGATTCGCACCCGCTCCATCCCGCAGCTCGGCGAGTCCTTTTTCAGCACGTAGCCGGAAAGTTCCTCGCGACCGAGCGCGCCGACCCTGCGCTCGGCGTACGAGTTCATTTGGTCGGTGTGATCGATGCCGGTTTTGTTGGCGACCAGCCGCGGCAGGCGAGCCGCGTGGTCGTCACGCACCAGGCGCAGCGTTTCGCGCGGCACGCCCAGGCCGATCTCGACTTCCGGACAAACCGCAACGAACTCGACCAGGCCGCCCAGCGTGTCGACCAGAAAGTCGCTGCGCTTGTGGCCGCCGTCGAAGCGCACCTCGGCGCCGAGCAGGCATGACGAGACCCCGACTCTGATCGGCTCGTCACTTGCGTAGAGCGATCGCGTGGACGTCACCCGTTCCATCTTTCGATATACGCGGATGCCGGGCGCGACGCCGAGCCTTTCCGTCGATGCGGTATGCGCTGCCGAAATGACCGCCAGCTAGTTTTCGGGCCCGGTATTCATCCGCATCAGGTCACTATCTACCGAACCACCACCAAAAGCGACGATGCCGATGGTGATGGTGATGATCCGGGGTCGGCGTCGCCCTTGGAGTCTCGGTCTCGGTAGGCCTTGGAGTCTCGGTTTCGGTCTCGGTAGGCCTGGGCGTCGCGGTGGCCGTTGCAGTCTTGATGGCCGTGGCAGTCGGAGTCGCCGTCGCTGTGGGCGTCGCAGTCGGTGTTGCAGTGGCGGTCGCCGTAGCCGTGGGCGTCGCGGTAGCCGTGGCAGTCGGAGTTGCGGTCGCAGTCGCCGTGGGCGTCGCAGTCGGTGTTGCCGTTGCGGTAGCGGTGGCAGTCGGAGTCGCCGTCGCCGTCGCGGTCGGTGTCGCGGTTGCGGTGGCCGTCGCAGTCGGCGTGGCGGTCGCCGTAGCCGTGGGCGTCGCGGTGGCCGTGGCAGTCGGAGTTGCGGTTGCAGTAGCCGTGGGCGTCGCGGTGGCCGTCGCCGTCGCAGTCGCCGTTGCGGTAGCCGTGGGCGTCGCAGTCGGAGTCGCTGTCGCAGTTGCCGTCGCGGTCGGAGTTGCGGTTGCGGTAGCCGTGGCAGTCGGAGTTGCAGTAGCCGTGGCCGTCGCGGTCGGAGTTGGAGTAGCGAGAGGCTTGTCGTACTCCAGCACGCGGTGATTATAGGTGTCGGCGACATAGAGATTGCCGCCGGCGTCCACCGCTACGCCATAGGGGAGATAGAGGCTGTCCGCGCTCACTCCGCCATTGTTCGCAGAATTCGAAGTGAAGCTGCCGCCCTGGCCGAAGACCATATCCGCGGTGGTGTCGGTCGAAAGCGGCGTGTTGTACTCCAGCACGCGGCTATTGGAGTAGTCGGCGACGTAGAGGTCGCCGCTGGCGTCCACCGCCACGCCAAAGGGATCATTGAGGCTGTCCGCGCTCACTCCGCCATTGTTGTAAGTATTCGAAGTGAAGCTACCCCCTTGGCCGAAGACCATGTCGGCGGTGGTATCGGTCGAAAGCGGCGTCTTGTATTCCAGCACGCGGCTATTATTGCTGTCGGCGACGTAGAGGTTGCCGCCCGAGTCCACCGCCACGCCTGCGGGGTAAGCGAGGCTGTCCGCGCTCACTCCGCCATTGTTCGCAGAATTCGAGGTGAAGCTGCCGCCCTGGCCGAAGACCATATCGGCGGTGGTGTCGGTCGAAAGCGGCGTGTTGTACTCGAGCACGCGGCTATTGGCGTAGTCGGAGACGTAGAGATTACCGGCGGCGTCCACCGCCACTCCATGGGGGGTATCGAGGCTGTTCGCGCTCACTCCGCCAGTGTTCGTAGTATTCGAGGTGAAGCTGCCGCCCTGGCCGAAGACACGGTTGGCGCCAGCTCCCACACACGGCAAAGAGCCGCACCCCGCAAAGGGTTGGTCATATTCGAGCACCCGGTTGTTGTCAGTATCGGCAACGTAGAGATTGCCGGCGGCGTCTACCGCGACGCCAACGGGGTAGGCGAGGCTGTCCGCGCTCACTCCGCCGTCGTTCACGCTACCTGAGATAAAGTCCGGCTGGCCGATCACGAGGTCGGCGGGAGCGCCGTTGGCGAAGGCGGTAACGTCCTTCCAGGCCAGCACGCGGCTGTTGAATTGGTCGGCGACGTAGAGCCGGTTCGGAGTCACGCTGGTGTCAATCGCAACGGAGCCGGGACCGGAAAGCCCACGAGCGTCGATTAGGTTTGTCCCATTGTGCGAAAAATCGAACTGTCCCAGCTCGACATCGGCGGTGGTGTCGGTCGTGAGCGGCGTGTTGTACTCCAGCACGCGGTTATTACCCTCGTCGACGACGTAGAGGTTGCCGCCCGCGTCCAGCGCGAGGCCAATGGGGTAGTCGAGGCTGTTCGCGCTCAGGCCGCCATTGTTGTAAGTACCCGAAGTGAAGCTGCCGCCCTGGCCGAAGACCATATCGGCGGTGGTGTCGGTCGTGAGCGGCGTGTTGTACTCCAGCACGCGTTGATTACCCTCGTCGGCGACGTAGAGGTTGCCGCCCGCGTCCACCGCCACGCCGTACGGGACATAGAGGCTGTTCGCGCTCACTCCGCCATTGTTCCCGTTACCCAAAGTAAAGCTGCCGCCCTGGCCGAAGACCATATCGGCGGTGGTGTCGGTCGAAAGCGGCGTCTTGTATTCCAGCACGCGGCTATTATTGCTGTCGGCGACGTAGAGGTTGCCGCCCGCGTCCACCGCGACGCCGATCGGATAGTACAGGCTGTTCGCGCTCACTCCGCCATTGTTCGCAGAATTCGAAGTGAAGCTGCCGCCCTGGCCGAAGACCATGTCGGCGGTGGTGTCGGTCGAAAGCGGCGTGTTGTATTCCAGCACGCGCTGATTACCGCTGTCGGCGACGTAGAGGTTGCCGCCCGCGTCCACCGCCACGCCAGTGGGGCCATTGAGGCTGTCCGCGCTCACTCCGCCATTGTTCGCAGAATTCGAAGTGAAGCTGCCGCCCTGGCCGAAGACGCGGTTGGCGCCAGCTCCCACACACGGGAAGGAGCCGCATCCCGCAAAGGGTTGGTCATATTCAAGCACCCGGCTGTTTTCGGCGTCGGCAACGTAGAGATTGCCGGCGGCGTCCACCGCGACGCCGCGTGGTAGAGCGAGGCTGTTCGCGCTCACTCCGCCATTGTTGAAGGTATTCGAGTAAAAGTCCGGCTGGCCGATCACGAGGTCGGCGGGAGCGCCGTTGGCAAAGGCGGCAACGTCCTTCCAGCCCAGCACGCGGCCATTATAGGCGTCGGCAACGTAGAGCCGGTTCGGGGTCGCGCTGGTGTCAATCGCGACCGCTGCGGGAAGGTAAAACCCACGGGCGTCGACCAGATTTTCCGTATTGTGCAGAAAATCAACCTGACCCAGCTCGCGGTCGGCGCTAGTATCGCCGGACGCCGCCATCGTCAGCACCGCGGCCAGCCCGGTGAGTAACAGTGCCGCACCTACTGCTTTGAGCCGGAATCCTGCCCGCTGCCGGAATTCTATCCCCCTCAAGATCGTTTCCCCCTTGTCACTTTGGGCGATGCACGCTCAACGCCGCAGGAAGTCAACGCAGTTGACCACCTCGGCGCACACACCCGCACCCGGGCAAAGTACCGAACCTGTTGGCCTGGTCCCCTCAGACGAATTACGAGTGACTAGTACTTAGCCTAACAATTGCTGTATTGCAAATTGATGGAATAAATCACTCTAATTAACAAATTTTATCACAGTATGACTACCGGCCGCAGGCTGGCACACTGGTCGACTTGATGCCGGGGGCAGGACTCGTCTGACGACTTTCATTGAATCCAGCGACCGGCCGCCTCGAGGCCGTGGCACGGTTCCGGTCTGTGCAGCCGTCATCTTTACGAAGAATATTATTTGACCGGTCGCGATCCCTCAGCGATTTGAAGCTTCCATCCTTGTAGTACTGCTTCACCAGCTTCGCTTTTTGCGTCGTCCAGATTCAGATGACTGGTCAGATAGTACAGCCGCTGAATATCGTCCCGATTCTCTGGTCCCTGGGTGGCGTCTTGAAACCGTTGCTGCAAATAGAACGGCGGAATCGACTGGTAGTAGAGGGTGACCTGAACATGGTCGGCGCGGCTCAGTGTCGCGCTATCCAGAGGAATTCGGTATTCGATTTTGTCGGCGCCGGTCAGCCTTGGATTCACGTAATACGGATCGTTAGCCTCCTCGCCATGAAGCACCGCAAGCTCCCGGATATATGGCGAGCCGGAACGGGCGAAAAACTGCGGATCGAAGCCCTTCGGCCGGATGCGATTGTCCTTGATATAGTGAACGCGTCGCAGAAAACTCGTAGTCAATACTCCAGCGGAATCTGTGACCAGTTCCTGGTAGATTTGCACCTGACTCCCCGAGCTTATGAGTTGGTAATGCGGTTGGATTGGAGCGTCCGGAAACCTTACCGGCTGCTCACTTTCCAACACCTGATCGGTCAGGCCGTCAAGGATGAAGCCCAGTTCATTGGTACGTCCCGAAGCCCACAACGTCGTGCCCTGTTTATCGAGGACCAGAAACTGCAGAAACATCCGGCGGAAACCGACCCCGGTCGGGAGATCGTGTCCGGTGAGATTTCTCACCGTGACGACGGTCGATAGCCGTCCGTCCCGCGTCTTTCGCACCGCTCCGATTTCCAACTTCGCGGTTTGATTCTCAGCCATCCGCAGGATCGACTCGAAACCCGTGAACAACGGGAGCTCCATCACGAAGTTGGTGCCGAACGGCGGCGCCGGCGGGTCCATAGGTGACGGTTGCTCCGACATCCAGTCCACCTGTTGAAAGCCGAGGATGAGCGGGAATTGCTGAAAGAACTCGTTCAGGAATCCATTGAGCCCGTGCAGCGAATGGCGGTGAAATACATTCCGGCGGGTCAGCTTGATGTCCTTGCCGGGCAACCGATTGGTGGTCGGCGGAAACTGATCGGTCGATTCACTGTTGGCGATTTTGAAATGGAGGTCGCTGCCTTTGTACCGGGTTGGCATATGACAGCCCTGACAGGAGCGGAATTTTGGACCAGGACGGCCGCGCTCGCTGTTGAGCCATTCCAGATACGTCGATTGCTCGTAACTTGCGCCGACCCGCTGCCCGGAGTTGTCAAACACCGGCAGCAAGATGTCGTGACAGCTCCCGCACAGCTTCGAACTGCGGATCTGCCGGGCAAACTCGGGGCGTACGTCCAGCGCATGCTGCATCGGCTTGGTAACGACGGTCTGGTTTTTGTAAGGGCCGTAAAGCACGTCGGGGCTGCCGGTAATAAAATTGCCGGTGGCGGTGTTCTCCCGTCCGAGTCGCTTAGCGGCGATGTGATGACACACGGTGCACGAGACCCCATCGCGTCCCAGCGCCCCATAAGTCTGTTCGTCTGATTGTGCCGCGCCCGGCCATTGCTGCAGCACGCTGCGCTGCAAGGGCTCGCCGAACGGCACCTGCGGGGGCGGCGCCGCGGGGAACATATCCCGACAGCCCCCGTCGCCCTGACCCTGCGTATCGATCGCCAACTGACGCTGTCCCATCACCGCATGGCAGTGCAGGCAGGTGTTCTCGATGCAAGTTGTCTGCTGAGATAGATTGTTGGTTTCGCCCTGCAATTGAGAGAAGAACACCGGGTCGCGGCCGGCCAACCCCATCGGTGATACTCGCCACTCCCCATACGGCGACAAATTACGCAATCGGCTTGAGCGGGCCGCCTGGTCCTCCACATACACCATCTTGGGCAGGAGCGGGCTTTGTGGAGTCGCGTTGTGGCACGCATTGCAGTGCGCCGCGGTCAGAAATTGCGGGGGCCCATTGGGCGTGGTGGTTACCTGCTGCTCGTATGATTCCGCCGGCATGCGCGTCGCCCACACTTCATCGAAGCTAACTGGAGGTATTTGATCGAAGTAACTGAGAAAATCTCCCGACGGTTGTGAAAGCGGACGGGGGAAAGGCGAAAAATTCGACGCGGTGGGCGTCGGCGTGGGCATGGCCGCAATCGGGAACGCTTTGTAGCGCAGCTCCGTGCCGAGAATGTTGTCCATCGAAGCAAAGGTGGATTCGGACTTGGCCGTGCTGTGGCAGCTCAGGCAGTAGGGGAAACCCGCCAGCGGATTGAGCATGACGACATCCGGCACCTTGAGGTTGGGTGGTGCTGGTTCTTCCAGGATGCTGCCGGTCGGATACCACGATGAGTCGGCCATGATGGGCGACGGCGGAATCGCCACCGTGAACGCGGATTCGTCGAACAGCGGCGGAGGAAATTGAGGGGGGATACCGAGGAAACTGAGGTCAACCTGCTGCAGCATCCACACCCATCCGTCATAGGATGACTGGCGCGACTTGAGCATCGGCGCCCACAGGATGGGGGAAATAGGCATGCCGGTCGAGGTGGTCTGCTGCAAATCCATACATCCGTCGGCGGCCACCGTCGTCTCCAGGTCGCCGGATAGCGGATTACTATAGAAAGCCATCGCCTTGACCATCATCGCGCCGTCGGGAATCTGGCCGCTTCGGCCATGGCACAACCAGTCGACCATCTCTGGAGAATAGTAAACCTTCAATGGGAAATGGGGGCCGTAATTGTGGCTGAAGTTGCCGCCCGGCGGATTAACCGAGGGGCCGCTAAGACGCCAGTGGGCATCTGACACCCATCCCAAATCCTTATACGACTGGCTAGTCAGAAAATTCTTCAGGCGATTGCTGTAATCAAGATAGTTGGCGAAGTCCGAAACTGGCGGGGGATTTCTTAGATTCTGCGGAAGCGGAAGACCTCGATCCGTGTGCGATTCGCACCACGCGTCGATTTCCTCTTGAGTCGCGGGGAGCGAGTCATGGCATACCCACTTTTTCGGGTTCGAGGGGAGGCCGCTGCTTGGTTTCGTCTGCGGCAGATTTTGAGGCGGATCCGCCCGGACCACACCGCTGAGTACGACTGAAGCGACGACCGCGAGAAGCATGGACCCGAGTAGCGCGATGCTGTGGTTGGCTCTCATGTTCGTCCGTCTTGATTGCGACGCCGGTCGCTTCCGTTGGGCGGCCTGGTCCGAGGATAGTGATAAGCGCGTCAGCTTCGAACCCATCTGTGCCCTGCCTCATCCACAAAAGTCAGCTTATTCTATAACGGTGAATTCTTGGCACAGGAGTGTTAACGCAAGCTGAGATTAAAGCAAGTGCGGTCGATTTATGTCGACCCGGCGCGAGGGAAGATCGCTCGCGGTGGAGTTGTTACTCTCCGCAGTCATTGAGCTGGCCGAACGTCAGCATTTGTTCCGGCTCGAGCGCGCTTTCCAGATGAATGTGCAGCAGTTCCGCCTTGGGCAGGCCCTCAATGAATTCCCGCAGGTTCCCGTCCATCAGGAAACGGCTACAATATCCCGCACTATGGAACACGCGCCGCAGTTCACGGAAGTGCAGATTCGAGAGGCGGTTCGTCGCATAGCTCGCGAGATTTCCGACGCCCACCGCGACACTTGTCCGGTGCTCGTCGGGGTACTCAAGGGCTCGTTTGTCTTCATGGCGGACCTTATCCGCGAGCTCACGATTCCATGCGAGGTGGACTTCATCCGCGCCCGATCCTACGGCACCGCTACCAGTTCATCCGGCAGCGTCACAATCACCAAAGACGTCGAAACTGACGTGCGCGGGCGCGATGTGATCGTAATCGAGGACATCGCCGATACCGGACTGACTCTCGATACGGTGGTTGCGTGGATTCGGGGCCGCAAGGCCGCCTCAGTCAAGCGCTGCGCGCTGCTGCTGCGGCACGAAGGTCCGCAGCCGGACTTTGTGGGTTTTTCGATCGGGCCCGGTTTCGTCATCGGCTATGGCCTTGACTATGCTGAGCAGTACCGTGGCCTGCGCGAGATCCGAACCTTGACGGAGAAAGGCTGAGTTCAGCCAAAATCAGGCCGAGTTTCATCGCACCTCGCGCCTGACCTCTTTGGGGCACGGGCTCGAGGGCCAAATATCAGGCGCAGTTTTTGGATGCCGGGGGCGGGGGTCGAACCCGCACGGAGCTTTCGCTCCAGGGGATTTTAAGTCCCCTGCGTCTGCCATTTCGCCACCCCGGCGCTATCGTCGCTCGATCCGATCGCGGCTTATAGCCTCCCCGGTCCGGGTTGATCGGACACCAAACCACTACTTACTTGGAGCGGCAAGCGTCGAACGGATCAAGCTGGGATGCAAGCGGTACCCGGCACCCGCCGTCAGGTGCCGGACGGATTTGGATTCCATCCATGCTGCGTGAAATAGCCGTTCAACTGATCGACGACCTCATTGACGGTCTTGTCGGCCAGCACTCCGGTTGACGAGCGATAGCTCTTGGCGGCGCCGACCGCGGCATTGGCTCCGACCACCGCGCCTGCGCCCGCGCCCGCCGCCGCCCCCGCCGGCCCCATCACCACCGCGCCCGGCATCTTGCCGCTATCGGCATGCGTCGAGAACTCCAGCAGCTTCTGGTAAGCGACGCCGGTCCGTTGATACATCGTCACGTTGGTATCGAGGGTCGAAGCGCCGGCGCCGAAGCCGATCACCAGGCGGCGCAGCCGGTTGCCCTCGCTGATATCGGTGAACGCGCCGTCGACGACCAGCAGGTTCTCGCCGACTGCCGGCGTGCCGCGTTCCAGGCACGACGCGTTCCAGCCCTTGTGCTGCAGCGCGTTGATGATACCGAGGCAGACGTTTTCCGCCGTCTCGCGTGCGATTTCGCTCTGCTGCGCATTCTGATTCTCGCCCGACATGTTGCGATAGGCGCGCTGCAGAAAGCTCTGGTTGAGCGTGATCTCCGACGGATCGACGGCAAATGGATAAACCACTATCCGGTCGGGTCGGACGGCGACGGCCGGCACGCTTTGCATCTGCGTGTTCGCCGTGGCTCCCGCGCATCCGGCCAGCGCTATCGCGAACAACCACAGATAAATTCGCTTGACCACAGTCATTCCCCCCTCGAGAGCAACCTTATTATTCTTTGGGCGCCGCGCCTGCCAGTCAGGCGACGGCGCTTTCCCAGTGCCGGGAAGTTTGCAGGATTTCGACGATCCGCCGCGGGGTGAGCGGAAATTCGTCGATCGTGACGGCGAACGGGGCCAGCGCGTTCTCGACCGCGGCGACAATCGCGGCCGGCGCCGGAATCGTGCCACCCTCGCCCGCACCTTTCACGCCCAGCGGATTGATCGGGGTCGGGGTATGCAGATGGACGATTTCGACCGCCGGCACGGACCCCGCGGTCGGCAGCGTGTAGTCGGCGAAATTCGCGGTCAGCGGCTGGCCGGCTTCATCGTAGGCCATCAGCTCGAACAGCGCGTTGCCGATCCCGTGCGCGACGCCGCCCTGGATCTGACCCTCGACGATCAGCGGATTGATGATGTTGCCGCAGTCATGCGCGACGATATAACGCACGATCTTCACCATCCCGGTGTGAATATCAACTTCGACCTCGACGGCGTGGGTGCCGTTGCAGAAGGTCGAGGCGCTCGGCACGAAGGCGACGGTCGCATCGAGGCCGGGGCTGATGCCGCGCGGCATCCATCCCCCCAGCCGCGCGCCGGACAGCGACTGCGCGAACAGCTCGCCCAGGCTGACGCCGACGCCGGGATCGCCCTTGAGATGGACCCGGCCGTCGGACAGCTCGAGATCGTCCTCGAGCGCTTCGAGGTCCCGCGCCGCGAGCTTCAGCAGCTTGCGCCGCACCTCGCCCGCCGCCATCTGCACGGCCGAGCCGGCGTTGGCTCCCGAACGGCTCGAGACCGTGCCGACGCCCATCGCGATCGCGCCGGTGTCGCCGCAGGTGACGGCGATATCCCCGAGCTTGACGCCGAGTTGATCGGCGCAGACCTGGGCGAGCGTGGTCTTGTGGCCCTGCCCCTGCGGACTCGAACCGCTGTAGACCACTACCTTGCCGCTCGGCAGCACCCTGACGGTCGCGGACTCGAAGGGACCCAGCCCGGTGCCCTCGACGAAGTTGGCAAGCCCGATTCCGAGGTAGCGGCCGGCCGCGCGCGCCGCCTGCTGGCGCGCGGCGAAGTTGGCGTAATCGGATAGCTCGATCGCCTGGGCCTGGCAGGCCGGGTAATCGCCGCTGTCGTAGGTGAGGGTTTCGCCGTGGCGATACGGCAGTCCGAGCGAGTACGGCATCTGCTCGGGCTGGATAAAATTTCGCCGGCGCAACTCGGCGCGATCGATACCCATGCCGTCCGCCGCGCGGTCCATCAGCCGCTCCATCGCAAACACGCCCTGGATTCTGCCCGCCCCGCGCACCACCGTGTTGGGTACAGTGTTGGAGAAAAACACCGTCACCTCGAGCTTGAGATTCGGGATGATATAGGGCCCGTGCATGGTGGCGGCCGCGGTATGGGGCGCGATTATTCCGATCGGCAGATAGGCGCCATTGTCGTGCAGCATCGCGCCGCGCACGCCGCGGATTTTGCAGCCGGCGTCAAACGCGATCTCGACATCCCAGAACTGGTCGCCCTCGCGGGTGGTGGAAAGAAAATGCTCGCGCCGATCTTCGAGCCATCGCACCGGCGCCGACAGCATCTCGGCCGCCACCGCCACCACCCCTTCCTCGGCATAGAACGGGGCCTTGGGTCCGAAGCCGCCGCCCACGTCGGGCGCCACCACGCGAATCGTTTCGAGGCTGCGACCAAGCATCTCGGCCAGCACGCGCTGATTATTGTGCGGCGCCTGGCACGACGACCAGACGGTCAGCCGGCCGTCGATCGGATCGACGATCGCGGCCACCGCCCGCCCCTCCATCGAGCTGGCGTTGCCGCGATGGGTGCGCAGCGAGACGCCGAACACGTGCGACGCCGCGCGGAACGCCGCCTCGACATCGCCCTTGGTCAGCGCCAGCCGGCAGGCGACGTTGTCGGCCGCCTTCACACGTATCCGTGGCGCGCCGGGCGCGAGCGCCGAGCGGCCGCCGCCGACCGCCGGCAGCTCCGCGTAATCGACCTCGATCAATTCGGCCGCGTCCTCGGCGAGATAGCGATTCTCGGCTACCACCGCGGCCACGGCCTGTCCGACGTAGCAGACCTCGTCGCGCGCGAGCAGCAATTGGGTGACGTCGCCTTCCGATTCATAAGTGGTCTTGACCACCGCCGGGACCACCGAGCCCATCGGGATCGAAACCCGCGCGCTGGGCGGAAGATCGCTCCAGGTGAGCACCGCGCGGACGCCCGGCAAAGCGCGGGCGCGGTTGGCGTCGATCGAACGAATCAGCGCATGAGCGTAAGGACTTCTGAGGAACGCCACGTGCAGCATGCCGGGCATCTTGAGGTCGCCGACATACTGTCCGCGGCCGGTGACGAGCGCCACGTCTTCGGTTCGCTTGACGCGCGCTCCCATCTCCCTGGCGCCCATCGAGTTGCTCCTGATCGGGATTCGGACCGCCACCGGGCGGGCCGGTTGAATCGGACGATATCAGGCCGCTGCCGGCTAGCGAAGCGACGCCACGGGCGGCGAGGAGGTCAATTTGCGTCCCCGCAGCGCGGCTTACTAGAATCGTGGATATAAGCAGGTACCGCGGTGAAAGCATCATCCACCATCATCGCTAATCGGGTCGGAATCGCTAATCGAGTCAGAATCGATCGTCGGGTCACCGCCGCGCTCGGGCTCGCCTCGATGCTCAGCCTGGGCGCCGCCGGATGTGCGGTGGCGCCCGCGCCGCTACCGACCACGGCGCACGTGGTGGCGACTCCGCAATCCGGGCAGGTGGACGTCGCGGTGCAATCGGACGCGCCGGTCGGCACCGTCACTCCGGTTTACGTCTCGATCGCCAACGGCACCGACATCCCGCGAGTGGTGGTTCCCGATCAGGTGTTCGCCTTGAACCAGGTCGGCGAGCGGGTCGCACCGATCCCGAGCGGCGAAGCGGCGCGCGAGGCGGGCGGCGACGGCGAGCTCAAGGCGGCGCTGGAGAGCGGCGCGGTCAGCACCGGCGTCGGCGCGGGACTCGGCGCCGGACTCGGCGCGGCGGCGGGCTCGGCGTTCGGCGCGGTCGGCCAGGGTGCGTTGCTGGGCGGCGCTATCGCGGGCGCCGAGGCGATGTTCTCCGGCGTCACCAGCGGCGTGAGCTCAGCGCATCGGCAGGCGAATCAACAGATCAATGCGCTGTCGCTCAAGCATGGCAAGGTTTATCGCGGCTTCACGCAAAGCGGCTACGTCTTCTTCCCCAAGGGCGACTACACGGATCTCGAGGTGGTGCTGGTGAATCAGGAGACCGGCGACACCGAGGCGATCAAAACCCCGTGGCGTTGATACGCCTGAGGCTGAGCCGGTGAGATTCGCCGTCGCAGCGCCCTGTTATGTCGACTTCTACAAGGAAGCGATCGAGCTCGAACGGCTGGGCTTCGACGGCCTGTGGCTGTTCGACTCGCCGATGGTGCATTCGGACGTCTATGCGGCGCTGGCGCTGATCGCGGTCAACACCGAACGCATCCGGATCGCGCCGGGGGTCGCCGTGGCGCGCAATCGCGCCGCACCGGTGACGGCCCATTCCATCGCGACTATCAATCAACTCGCGCCCGGGCGCGTCGCGCTCGGCTTTTCGACCGGCAACACCGCGCGGCGTGCGATGGGGATGGCGCCGGTGGGGCTCCGCGAGTTCCGCGAGGAGGCGATCACGATTCGCACGCTGCTACGCGGTGAGAGCGCGTCGTATCGCGAGGGCGGACGCGAATCGATCGTGCGGCTGGTGCATCAGCATCACGGCTTCATCCGGCTCGAGCCGCCGATCCCGCTGATCATGGGAGCGACCGCGCCGAAATCGATGCGTATCGCGGGCGAGGTCGGCGACGGGCTTATCACTGCGGGTTCCGATCCGGAGACTTTGAAATCGTGGGTCGGGATCGCCACCGCGTCGCGACCCGTTGAGCGCAGCCGCACGCCGTTCGAGGTCGCTGCGATGGTCGGCGTGTACGTCACCGCGCCCGGCGAGAGCGCCGCTTCGCCCGGCCCGCGCGAGGCGCTGGGCCCGTGGGTGCTGGCTCATCTACGGCTGCGGCTCGATACCTTCAAGGGGCCGGCCGACGCGATGGATCCGGTACTCGCCGACTTCGCGCGCGAGGTCGCACGGCTGCCCGAGCCCAGGCATCTGTGGCTCTACGAGAACTATCAGATCGGGATCGGCGAGAATTTTCGCCGCTTCGTGACGGCCGAAGCGATCCACGCGACCTGCCTGTGCGGTCCGCCCGACTTCATCGCCGACGGGATCGGCAAGGTCTTCCTCGCCGGCGCCGACGAAGTGATCCTGCGTCCGCACGCCAACGGCCGTACGCTCGACAATTATCGCCGCTTCGTCGAGACCGTGATGCGCCCGATGCGCGGCAAGTCATGAGGCGCGGCGACTCACGCCGAAACGGCTAGCGCGCTACGCGGCTGGCCCGGCCTCCAACGCCCCCCAAGTGAGAGCGCGGGGGTTTCCAACTCCCTCTCCCAAGTGAGGGGGCCTGCGCGTCTCCAACTCCCTCCCCCAAAGCCTTGGGGGAGGGAGTCAGAACATCCACGCGCAACTCATTTCCGCTGCTTCGCGACTAATGCATCCAGCGCTTCGTTAACGAAATATCTCTGCGCCGGGTCGGCCGCTTCGATGCGATCGCGATGTTGCGCGACCCATTGGCCGATCGCGATCAGCGCCGCCTCCTCGCGGCTGGCGATTCCGAGCGCTGTGGCGATACGCCCCAACTCGTCAGCCAGCTCCGGCGGCATCACCAACTCGATTTTTTCACCCGCCATGATTTCTCTATAGTGTTAGTTTCGCCTCGCGGTCAAAATGGGAGCGGGATGATGAGTGGTGCAGCGAAATACCTGGGCGCAATTGTCGAATATCTCGACCAGGGAAAATTGCGTCCCGCGCTGGTGGTGCGCGAGAACGACGGCCGCCTCGGCGTGATCGATTCGAGCGGACGCGAGAAGGCGGTGGCGCGCGACCTGGTCCTGCTGCGCCATCCCGAGCACCGCGCCGACAGCGCCAATCTCGGCGCGGTGCTGTCGGAAATCGACGCCGAGCGCGCGCAGCTCGCCGCCGAGCTCGATCTCGATCTGTTGTGGGAAGTGGTTCACGAGCAGAACCGGCCCTTCACCGCCGCCGAGCTGTCGGAACTGTTCTTCGGGCGGCGTTCGACGGCGGCGGCCGCGGTGGTGCTCGAGAGCCTGCTGAACGATCGGCTCTATTTCACGCGCCGCCATATGGACTTCATTGCGCGCAGCGCCGAGCAGGTCGAGCGGCTGCGTCTCCAGCAAAGCCGCGAGCGGCTCAAAAGCGAGGGCTCGCGCCGCACCCGCACGCTGATAAAGGAAGCCCTCGACGGCGCCCCGCCGCCGGCGGAGCCCGAGCGCGCCGAGCTCATCGCGCAGCTCACCGCCTACCTGAAGAATCCCTTCACGCGCCGCCAGGAGATGGACGCGTTGCTGGCGCACGCGATGCCCGACGTGACCCCGGCCGAAATTGCAGTCGAGGTGCTGGAGCGGCTTGGCGTAACGCTCGAGACGCCGCGCTTCGCGATGGTCGGCGGGTTGCCGAGCGGCTTCAGCGAAACTATCCGGCGCGAGGCCGCCGAACTGGTGACGCCCGAGCGCGCGGTGGTCGGCGATGAACTGTTCGCGATTACGATCGACGACCAGGAAACCCTCGAGGTCGACGACGCGCTGAGCTGCGCGGTCGAGGACGGCGGCGTGATGCGGGTCTGCGTCCATATCGCACTGACTGCGGATTTCGTGCCGCGCGGCGGTCCGATGGACAAGGAAGCGGCTTCGCGAGCCGCTACCGTCTACCTGCCCGAAGCCATCGTGCGGATGCTGCCCGAGGAGATCTCGTGCGGGCGCGCGAGCCTGGTCGCGGGCGAGATGCGGCCGGTGCTGACGACCGACGTTCGTATCGGACCGGGCGGCGAGCTGCTGTCGCAATCGATCTACCCGGGCCAGATGCGGATCGGAGCGCGGCTCGACTACCGCCGTGCCGATCGGATACTGGAACGGCTAGGCGACGACGATTCCGATCCGACCGTGGGCGCGGTAAGGCGGCTCAACGAGGCGGCCTTGAAGCTGCGCGAGCGGCGCCGGCGCGCCGGCGCCGTGATGTTCCATCGGCGCGAGGCGAAGGTACGGGTGCGCGGCGGCGAGATCGAAATCGAGATCATCGATAACGCCTCGCCCAGCCGCAACCTGGTCGCCGAATTCATGGTGCTGAACAATCACGTGGCGGCCAGGTATGCCGCCGACCATCGCCTGCCGATCATCTACCGCGTGCAGCCCAACGAGAGCGGCGACATGATGATGCAGCGGGCGCGGCTGTCGCTCTACCCCGAGTATCACGCCGGCATCGGGCTCGACTGCTACGCGCAGTTGAGCTCGCCGATCCGGCGTTATGCCGACCTGGTCCTGCAGCGCCAGCTCGTCGCCGCCCTGGGTGAGACGGGGCTGCGGGTCTATGACGCGAACGAACTGCTGACCATCCTGGCCAATACCGAGAGCGCCGAAGCCGACTCGAAGGAACTCGAGCGGCGCGCCAAGCGCTACTGGATACTGCGCTACCTGGAACGCCACGCGATGGAGCGTCCGCTGAGCGCGACCGCGTTGCGCGACGGTCAGAGCGCCGAGCTCAACGACTTCGCCGTGCGCGGTTCACTGCACGGTGCGCCGCCGCTCGCGATCGAGGCGCAGATCATGGCGCGAATCGATCGTATCGATCCGCTGCGCGGGCTGCTCTCGATGAGCTACACCGGCCCGGCCCACGAAGACCAGGCGTCCGCCTGAGCCGGGCCGTGCTTCCCCATCGAGGCGGCGGTGGAGTTGCTAGGCCGTCGCGCGGCCGAGAATCTCGATGCCGTCCTGGCCCAGACGCCAGCGGTCGATCGACTCGACATTGAAACGCCAGTCGCTGCCGACCTTGAACGCCGGGAGTCGTCCCCGCCGGAGCTGGCGATAGATAGTCGACGGATGCACTTTGAGGTACCCTGAAAGCTCCTTGACGGTCATCACTTTGCTGTCTTCGTAGGTCATCTCCCCACTCTCCCATCCAAACCGGCTTCAGCCGCCAGTTTAGTTGGTCTTAGAACAAAGCAATCGCTATGCCGTCAAATTTGATGGGGTTTTGATAAACGCGATCTGATTGGCCTAGCGACGGAAATGAATCAGCCTTCGGATAGGCTCTGCTGTTGCATAATTCCACAGAAAGAAATCAATGGACGTCTCAGGCTCACACGAAAAGTCAAGCAATCGTAAGCAAAAATTGGCTTAGATCGCCAATCGCGAACTGTTGACTAGTCGCGCTTGGGAATTTGATTTGGGTGGCTCGATCGCCGATCATGAGCATCCGGAAGAGCGAGGAGGCGGGGCCGATGAGCAAGCGGCCGGACCTGCGTTACGAGCGCAGGCTGTGGCGTATAGGCATCGAGGATGTTGCGGGATTGGATGAAGCCGGGGTCGGTCCGATGGCCGGGCCGGTGGTCGCGGCAGCGGTAATCTTCCCGCCCGAGACCTTCATCCGGGGGGTCCACGATTCCAAGCAACTCCCGGCCGAGACTCGCGAGCGGCTCTATCCGGCGATCTTCGCGCAGGCCCGCGCGGTCGGAATCGGGATCGCCGAAGCCGACGAAATCGATCAACTGAACATTTATTGGGCAACGATGCTGGCGAGCGGACGCGCGCTGGGTGCGCTCAGCTTCAAACCGCAGCATGTGCTGGTCGACGGCAAGCGCATCCCCCGCCTCGAGTTCGATCAGACCCACATCGTCGGCGGCGATCGCAAGAGCTTCTGTATCGCCGCCGCCTCGATCGTCGCCAAGGTGACGCGCGATCGGATCATGCATGAGCACGAGCAGCGCTATCCGGGCTACGGCTTCGGCCGCCACAAGGGCTATTGCACGGCCGATCATTTCGCGGCGCTGCAGCGGCTCGGGCCGTCGCCGATTCATCGACGATCCTTCGCCCCGGTGTTCGCCGCGGCTCAGCAGCGGCTGATCTGATTCGGATCAAATTGTGACGCCGACAGGCCGGTCCGGGAGAGCGCATTTACGCTGCCGTACCGCTTGCGCTACACTGATGGTTTGAATAGCCACGACTGCGTGGGAGTAATCGAATTATGGCGCTGGAACGTGACAAACTGACTGCGGAACGGGCGTTGCTCACGCTGGGCGAGAGCGAACTGCTCGAACTCTACCGGCGCATGACCTTGATCCGACGCTTCGAGGATCGCACCGCCGAGATGTACTCGCGCGGCAAGATTACCGGCTTCTGCCATCTTTACGCCGGCGAGGAAGCGGTGGCGGTCGGTTCGATCTACGCGCTCTACGACAAGGATTACGTGGTCTCGACCTATCGCGAGCACGGCCATTGCCTGGCCAAGGGCACCGCGCCGCGCAAGGTGATGGCGGAGCTGTTCGGCAAGGAGACCGGCATCTCGCACGGCCGCGGCGGCTCGATGCATCTGTTCGATCCCCACCTGCGCTTCATGGGCGGCTACGCGATCGTCGGCGGCGGCCTGCCGCTGGCGGCCGGGCTGGGCCTCTCGATCGCCTACAAGGAAGAGCCCGAGGTCGTATGCTGTTTCTTCGGCGACGGCGCGCTGCCGCAGGGCGCCTTCCACGAATCGCTCAACATGGCCTCGCTGTGGAAGCTGCCGGTGATCTTCATCTGCGAGAACAATTTTTACGGCATGGGCACCCTGGTCCAGAACGCCATCTGCCAGCAGGAACTCTATAAGTTCGCCGAGCCCTACAAGATGCCCGGGGTGCGGGTCGACGGGATGGACGTGCTGGCGGTGTACCAGGCCACCATGGAAGCGACGGCGCGCGCGCGCGAGGGCGAGGGTCCCTCGCTGATCGAGGCGGTGACCTATCGCTACCGCGGCCATTCGATGTCGGATCCGGCCGAGTATCGCTCCAAGCGCGAGGAACGAATCTGGCAGGAGCGCGATCCGATCAAGGCGCTCAAGCGCCGCCTGCTCGGCGAGCGGCGGGTGCCCGAGAGCCAGCTCGAAGCGATCGAGCGCGACGTCACCGCGGTTATCGACGATGCCGTCCGCTTCGCCGACGAGAGTCCGGAGCCGGCCGTCTCGGAGCTGCTACGCAACGTTTACGTCGAAGAGGGGCGGCAGGGCTGATGGCGCTGATTTCTTATCGTGAAGCCTTGAACCAGGCACTCGCCGAGGAGATGCGGCGCGACGAACGCGTCTTCATCATGGGCGAGGAGGTCGGTTACTTCGGCGGCGCTTTCAAGGTCACCGACGGACTGCTCGCCACCTTCGGCGAGAAGCGCGTGCGTGACACGCCGATCTCGGAACTGTCGATCGTCGGCGCCGGCATCGGTTCCGCGATGGGCGAGCTCAGACCGGTGGTCGAGCTGATGACGATCAACTTCGGCCTGCTGGCGATCGATCAGATCGTCAACCACGCCGCCAAGATCCATTATATGTTCGGCGGCCAGGCCAAGGTGCCGATCGTAATTCGCTCACCCCAGGGCGGCGGCCATCAGCTCGGCGCCCAGCACAGCCAGAGCCTCGAGGCCTACTTCCTGCACTGCCCGGGACTGCGCGTCGTCATCCCGGCCACGCCGGCCGACGCCAAGGGCTTGCTCAAGACCGCGATTCGCCAGGACGATCCGGTGATGTTCCTCGAGCATGAGTCGCTGTACGGGATGAAGGGCGAGGTGCCCGAGGGCGAGCACCTGGTGCCGTTCGGCGTCGCCACGGTGATGCGTCCGGGCAAGGACGTCACGATCATCAGCTATTCCAAGTGCATATACGATTCGATGCGCGCGGCGGAGGCGCTCGAGAACGAAGGTATCGACGCCGAGGTGATCGACCTGCGCACGCTCAACCCGCTCGACATCAACACCTGCATCGAATCGATCAAAAAGACCGGCAAGGCGATCGTGGTGTACGAGGGCTGGCGCACGGGCGGCGCCGGCGCCGAGATCGCGGCCCAGCTTTACGAGGCCACCTTCGACCATCTCGACGCGCCGATCGAGCGCGTCGCGACCAAGGACACCCCGATGCCTTACAATGCGCGCCTGGAGCGGGCGGCGCTGCCGAGTCCGGCGGATATCGTCAAGGTAGCCGAGCGCCTGGTCTAGGAGCGCGCTCGAAAGATCTGATGTTGCGACTCTATCGTCCCGCGGCGCGCCGACGGGTAATCGATGGCGCAGGTTGGCGCAGCGTCCGGCCCGGGCTCAGCCACAACATGGAAAGGGTTCCAAGATGAGCAACGAGATCACGATGCCGAAGCTCTCCGACACCATGGAAGAGGGCAAGATCATTCACTGGCTCAAGCACCCCGGCGATTCCATCCGCCACGGCGAAGCGATCGCCGAAGTCGAAACCGACAAGGCCGACATGGTGCTCGAGTCCTTCGACGAGGGCGTGCTTGAAGAGATCCGCTTGCCCGAGGGTCAGAGCGCACCGGTCGGAGCGGTAATCGCGATCATACGGAAATCCGGCGAGCAGCCCGGCGCCGCCGCCCGTAGCGCGGAACCCGAGGAGCCCGTCACCGCTATCCCGACCGCGCGCGAGCCCGAGGAACCCGTCACTGCCATCCCGACCGCACGCGAGCCCGAGGAACCCGTCACTGCCATCCCGACCGCACGCGAACCCGAGGAACCGGTCACTGCCATCCCGACTGCGCGCGAGCCCGAGGAGCCGGTCACCGCCATTCCGACCGCACGCGAGCATCACGACGGCGAGCGCGGCAACGGTCTGGCGAGTCCGCCGCAGTTCCATCCCGCGATGAGCGCCAATCCGTCGGCGGCGCCGACCGGGATTCCGATGCCGCCGGCACGGGTCGTCCACCCCGAGTCGCATGCGCGGGGGCCGCGCCAGATCGAATCGTCCGATGCCTCCAAGGTCAAGGCTTCGCCGCTGGCGCGTCGAGGCGCCGAGGAGGCCGGCATCGATCTTTCGGCGGTGCGCGGCACCGGTCCGGACGGCCGTGTGACGAAACGCGACATCGACAACTTTCTCCGCGAGCAGCAGATGTTCCGCTTCCGCCGGCTGATCTCGCCGCGCGAGGGCGCGCCGGGCTCACGCGAGGAACTGTCCGCGATGCGCAAGACCATCGCCAACCGGATGGCCCTCTCCAAGCGCGAAATTCCGCACTTTTACGTCACCGTCGAAATCGACATGGACGAAGCGGTGCGCTTCAAGAACTCGCTGGAGGCGACCGAGCTGTTCGACGAGGACGTCTCCTACAACGACATCATCATCAAGGCCACGGCACTGGCGCTGGGCCGCTTCACGCGCATGAACGCGGCCTTCGAGAACGACGGAATTTCGATCTACCCGCATATCAATATCGGCGTGGCGGTGGCGGTCGAGGATGGACTGATCGTACCGGTCATCCACGAATGCGAGCGCAAGTCGCTGCCCGACATCGCGCGCCACGCCCATCGCCTGGTCAGCAAGGCCGCGCAGGGCGGCTTCACCGCCGACGATCTGTCGGGCGGCACCTTCACGATTTCCAACATGGGGATGCTCGGGATCGAGCATTTCTCGGCTGTGATCGTGCCCGGCCAGGCGGCGATTCTCGCCATCAGCGCGATCAAGGATCGGCCGCTGGTGCGCAACGGGCAGATCGTGATCGGCAAGACCATGATGGCCACCGTGTCGTGCGACCATCGCGTGATCGACGGCGTGGTCGCCGGACGCTTCCTGCAGGACGTCAAGCGCTTCCTCGAGAATCCTGCCAGCCTGCTGGTCTGAGCATCGCCGGTCCGGCGGCAGTGCGGCGCGCCCGGCGCGGCGACCGGGAAGGGTAATCCTTGGCTAACTCACGATACGATTTGGTGGTGATCGGTTCCGGTCCGGGCGGTTACGTGGCGGCGATTCGCGCCAGCCAGCTCGAGATGCGGGTCGCGGTCATCGAGCGCGACAGTCCGGGCGGCGTCTGTCTCAACTGGGGCTGTATCCCGTCCAAGGCGCTGCTCAACTCGGCCGAGACCATGGAGTCGATCCGCGGCGCGGCCAAAGAGCATGGCATCGAGGTCGGCGAGATTCACGTCGATTTCAAGCGCGTCATCGCCCGCTCGCGCGAGGCCGCCGACAAGCTCTCGCGCGGCGTGCGCTACCTGCTCAAGAAAAATCACATCGATCTCTACGAGGCCGAGGGCGCGCTGACCGGACCGCATACCGTGGCGCTCAAGCCGGTGGCCGGCAAACCTGCGCCGTCCGTGCCGATGCTCGAGGCCGAAAAAATTCTCATCGCCACCGGCTCGGGCGAGCGGCTGTTCGCCGGCATGAAGATCGGCGACGGCGTGATGACCAGCCACGAGGCGCTGATCCATGACACGCTGCCGAAATCGTTGGTCGTGATCGGCGCCGGCGCGGTCGGCCTGGAGTTCGCCTATTTCTACCGCGCCTTCGGCGTCGAGGTGACGATCGTCGAGCTGGAGTCGCAGATGCTGCCCGGGTTCGACGCCGAAGTCGCCGAGGAGCTGCGCCGCGCATTCGTCAAGCGCGGCATGAAGGTTCTGCTCGGTCACGGCTACAAGTCGATGGAACAGCGCGACGGCGGATGGTCGATCGCGCTGGAGGCGGCCGGCCAGCCGCTGACGCTGGAGGCCGAGGCGGTGCTGGTGGCGGTCGGACGGACGCCGCTCAGCGCCGCGATGGGTCTGGAGCAGGCCGGAGTGGAAATCGGCCGCGGCGGCTTCATCACCATCGACGATTCCTTTCGCACCAGCGCCCCCAGCGTCTACGCGATCGGCGACGTCGCGCGCACCCCCCTGCTGGCGCATAAGGCCTCGGCCGAAGGCATAGCGGCGGTCGAAATCATGGCCGGCATCCGCGAGCCCGGCTTCGACCTGCTGTCGATCGCCGGCTGTATTTATTGCGAGCCCGAGGTCGCGACCGTGGGACTGACCGAGGCGCAGGCGCGCGAGCGCGGCATCGACGTCAAGGTCGGCAAGATTCCCTTCCGCGCCATCGGCAAGGCGGTCGCCGTCAATCAGACCGAGGGTTTCGTCAAGCTGGTCGCGAGCCGCAAGTACAGCGAAGTGCTCGGCTGCCAGATCATCGGCCATCATGCGACCGACCTGATTTCCGAGGTGGTGCTCGGCCGGGCGCTGGAAACCACCACCGCCGAAATCGGCAAGACCCCCCATCCCCATCCGACGCTGTCGGAAGCTATCATGGAAGCGGCGCTCGCCGCCGAAGACGAGGCCATCAACTTCTGACGTTATGACGATTCAGCGCAAGCTCGGCGTCGCACGGCTCGGCATGGTCGAATACCTGACCGCGCTGCGCTTGCAGGAAGCGGCGGTGCGGGCGCGCCAGAGCGAAGCGATCGGCGACACTCTGCTGATACTCGAGCATCCGCACGTCTTCACGCTCGGCCGCGGCGCCGACGCCGGCTTTCTGCGGCGACAGCCGGCGGGCGTCGACGTCCATCGGGTCTCGCGCGGCGGACAGATCACCTATCACGGGCCGGGCCAGCTGGTCGCCTATCCAATCCTGAAGCTGGAAGGAAAAGCCCGCGACGTCGGCCGCTACCTGCGCGATCTCGAAGCAGTCATGATCGCGGCGCTGGCGCGGATCGGAATTGCGGCCGGCCGGCGCGACAAGCTGACCGGGGTGTGGGTGGGAGAAAAAAAGATCGCGTCGATCGGCGTAGGGCTGCGCCGCTGGGTGACGTTTCACGGCTTCGCGCTCAACGTCGCGTGCGATCTCAGCTACTTCGATGCGATCGTGCCGTGCGGTATCGTGGGCTGCGAGATGACCTCGATTGCTGCGCTGAACGCCGCGCAAGTCTCGGTCGGCAGCATCGCCCCGCTGGTCGAACAGAGCTTCGCCGAGGGCTTCGGCTACGAACTGACCGCGGCGCTCGAGCCGGCCGCGCTGTGGAGCCTGATTGACGCCGGCGCGTCGCACTGCGAAGCTCGAAGCTCGTAATCATCATGGCAGAGCGCAGACATCCGGAATGGATCAAGGTTCGCGCGCCGGTCTCGCCCGACTATTTTCGCACCCGGGCGCTGCTTGGCGAGATGCGGCTCCATACCGTATGCCAGGAAGCCGCCTGCCCGAATATCGGCGAATGCTTCTCGCATCGCACCGCGACCTTCATGTTGATGGGCGACGTATGCACGCGGAACTGCCCGTACTGCAACGTCACGCACGGCAAGGTCCGGCCGCTCGATCCCGATGAACCGCGGCGAATCGCCGAGGCCGCGGCGCGCCTCGAACTCCAGCATATCGTGGTGACCTCGGTCGATCGCGACGACCTGCCCGACGGCGGCGCGGCGCATTTCGCCGCCACTGCCACGGCTATCAAGCAGTTGCAGCCGGCGGCCCGCGTCGAAGTGCTGGTGCCCGACTTCAAGGGCGACCATGGCAGCATCGAAACCGTGGTGCGCGCGCCGGTCGATGTCTACAACCATAACGTCGAGACCGTGCCGAGCCTCTACCGGACGGCGCGGCCGGGCGGCCAGTACGAACGCGCACTCGACGTGCTGCGTCACGCGCGGAGCGCCGGCGCCGGGCTGGGACGCGATCTGCTGACCAAGACGGGCGTGATGCTGGGGTTGGGCGAGGAGCTTCACGAGGTGCTGACCGTGATGCACGACCTGCGCTCGGTCGACTGCGACATCCTGACGCTCGGCCAATATCTGCGGCCGACCCGGGATCATCTGCCGGTGGCGCGTTACGTGCGGCCTGAGGAATTCGTCGAGTTGCGCGCGGCCGGAATCGAGATGGGTTTCCGGCACGTCGAATCGGGCCCCCTGGTGCGCAGCTCCTACCATGCCTGGGAGCATGTGAAGCCGGCGAATCCCTGACGTCCCGGCTTCTGCGCCCTCCCCCGCTTCCCGAGCATCATCTTCCATCGTTGCAGTTTCGCCAGTTTGGCGGCTCAGCTTTGCAACGCAACCTATCAAGTGTCGCGGGCCAGCGTGCGATTGATGCATATTGGCATCGATTTTTGATAAATTCAGTTGACTTTCTGTATTAGACGCTATTGCAATCACAGCGGATGGGATTCGTCGCCGGTTTCCCGCCAGCGGCGTCGCTGGATAGCGCTAAGTCGTCGTCCCGGGGCGCGGTTTTCGGCTGGAACATCTCTTGCTGACCATGAGTCCGGTTGAAATCCCAAAGGGGCGTAGGGTGGGAGATGAACCTAAAGCTCGATGAGTTGAGAAAACTCTTACTCCAACCCGAACCGCCGATGATTCGCGTGCAGGAACGGCGGAGCGGAATTCCGGCGGCCAATCCGTCAGATCGTGCGGACCGTGATGGCGACGAATCGAATGGCAATGGCAGCGGTAGAGGCGGTGGCGGTGCAGAGCCGAACAATCCAGCAGTGGAGAGAGGTGCCATAGTGTCCAACAATCTGACCAGCGAGGTCCTGCAGTACGTGGCTGAGAACAACGAGGGCAAGAACCAGTATCAGCTCGCGCTGGCGGTGGCCAAGGTGTTCGAGCCGACCAAGACCTTCCAGGAATCGCTCGCGCGTCTGACCAAGACTTTCGAGCAGGTCGATATCCTCGGGCAGAGCGCGTCGCGGGCGCTGGCGCCGATGAAGGCGTTCGCGGACCAGGTGGCCCAGATCGCGCAGAACTTCGGCCCGATGAAGGCCTTCCAGGATCAACTCGGGCAGCTCGCCAACAACTTCGAACCGATGAAGGGGCTGCACGAGCAATTGGCGCAGATCGGCCAGGCCTTTCACGACCATCTGCTCGAACTTGCCCACACCCTCGAACCGGCCAAGAAGCTGCAGAGCAAGGTGACCGAACTGGCCCGCGGTCTCGAGTCGGTGAGTGAGATGCAGGAGCAGTTCGAACGGCTGGCGGAGAGCTTCAAGGTCGGCGCGCCGTCCGCTAACGGCGCGACGACCAACGGCGCCGCCGGGTACGCCAACGGCGCGACCGTGGCCTGAATAACTATCGACGGTAATCGCGCGGCCATCGGCCGCGAAAAAAACAACCGCCCGCTTCGAATCCGAAGCGGGCGGTTTTGTTTCCGGGAATTCTGACGAATCCGTCGAGTCTATTTGCCGAACAGCGTCCCTTCGTCGACCTGCTTCAGCTGATGGGCGCGGCGCTGCATATAGCCGTCCTGCACCGAGCCGTAGAGATCGATCGCATAGCGGTCGACTTCCTCAAACAGGTTCAGATGCAACGACCGATAGTTGATACCCGCGATTGCGAACTGCGCGGTGTTGGCCGGAATGTAGACGTACCAGGGCGTCAGGTAATCGAGCGGATTCATGGCGCCGTCGGCAAACAACCCGACCGTATCCCTGACCGTCGAGGGGCCCAACAATGGCAGCACCAGGTAGGGCCCGGTCGGCACCCCGTAGTGGCCGAGCGTGAGTCCGAAGTCGTCGCGATGCTCCTTGAGCCCGAACCATTTGTCGGCGACGTCGAACAATCCGCCCACGCCGAGCGTGGTATTGATTCCGAAGCGCGCGACCTCGGTGCCGGCCCGCGCCAGATGAAGCTGGAAGAGGTTGTTGGCGAAGCGCGGAATCACTTCGACGTTATTGAAGAAATTCCCCACGCTCTCGCGCGCCGGCCGCGGCAGCACGGAGGCGTAGGCATTGGCGACCGGGAAGACCACGTACTGGTCGACCTTGAGGTTGAAGTTCAGCATCGCGCTGTTGAAGGGCTCAAACGGATCCGCGTAGGGCTGACCGTTGTTGGGACCCGGCGGCGGAGCGGAGGGCGGCGGCGACGGCGCGGCGCCGACTTCGCCAGCCATGGCGGGCGATACGCATAGGAGCGCCGCCATCAGAACCGCTGCCAGAACCCCGCTGAGCGACCGGCCAATGCAGGCCGCCTCTCGCTCGCTACTCATTTTCAAATCACCTTCCCGGTTCAATTTTCACTCCCCCTCGCCTAGCCGCGGCAGCATCCAACTATAATCTCTTGGCGCGCGATTGACTAGCGACCACTGGCCGACCCGCCCACCGAGTTCGCCAGCTGGCTGCTCTTGGCGCGCAGGTCCGCCATCAGGGTCGGAAAGCCCTTGCCATTGATGACGCGGTTAAACTGATTGCGGTAATTCGCGATGATACTGATCGCGTCGACCGTGACGTCGTAGATGCGCCATTCGCCGTTCTCGAACTTGAGCCGGTAGTCGAGCGAGATCGGATCGCCGCCGCCCGGCTGCAGGACCTTGGAGCCGACCTGGGTGTAGCCGGGCGCCAGTTGCATGGTCTTGGTGAAAGTGACGCTCTGGCCCTTGTATTCGGAAATTTTGCTCAGGTAGGAGTCTTCGATGAACTGGGTGAAAAGCTGGGTGAAGTCGGCCCGCTGAGCGGGTGTCAGGCTGCGCCAATGATAACCCAGCGCCGAGCGCGACATCTCGCCGAAGTCGAAACTCTGCGCGACCAGCGCGCGCAGGCGATCCTGTTTCTGCGCGAGCGGCATCTGGTTGTTGCGCAGCACGCCCAGCGCCTGGTTGACCAATCCGTGCACCACCACCGCGGGATCGTTGCTGGCGCGCGCGGGTGCGGCCGTCGCCAGCGCCGCCGCCACGATCGCGACCGCGAGCGATGCGGCGATTACATAGTTCCGCACTGCGCGGCGAATAAAGGTTGATTCTGTTCTGTACAAATCCATCACTACTTGCTGTCCTTATTCTTCCCCGAGCTTCCCCCTGAGCCCAGGCTGTTTATCAGGCCACCGATCGCGTCCTCGAGCACGAACGCCGATTGGGTCTGACGGATATAGCCGTCGTTGTGGAGGATGTCGCCGGAGCCGAGTTGGATGGCGACGTATTTGTCGCCGATAATCCCGCTCGATTTGATCCCGGCGATCGCATCGCTGTCGACCTCGACGCCATCGTCGATGAACAGCCCGAGATGCGCGCGATCGTTCTTGAGCACAATCGAGGCGACATGGCCGACCGGCACGCCCGCGATATCGACCCGGTCGTTGTTCTTGAGTCCGGCGATATTGTCGAAGTCCGCGTACACTATATAGCCGGGATTGCCGAACAGATCGATCCGTCCCAGCCGCAGCGACAGGAAGGCCAGCGCCGCGATGCCGAGAATCGCGAACAGTCCGACAATAAATTGCGTGGTGCGCGTCGCGTACATGATGCCTGTTTAGCCGGCCGCCGCCGGGCTTTCCTCCTCCCCGGACGCTTTCCCCGCCAGAAAGCGGTCGAAGGTTTCGTCGTGGGCCGAGGTGATCTCGGCAACCGTGCCATGCAGCCGCATCCGGCCCTGGTGCATGAACGCGATGCGGTCGGAAATTTCGAACACCGCCGGCACGTCATGGCTGACCAGCACTGCCGTCAAGCCGAAGCGCTGCTGGGTGCGTCGCACCAGGCCGTGGATCGATCCGATGCGGGTCGGATCGAGCCCGGTGGTCGGCTCGTCGAGCATCAGGATACCGGGGCGATGAATCAACGCGCGCGCCAGCGCCGCCCGCTTCTGCATCCCGCCGCTCAGCTCCGAAGGATACTTGTTGTCCATCCCTTCCAGGCTGACCGCGGCCAGCATCTCACGCACCCGCTGTGCGATCGCGGCGCGACCGAGCCGGGTCTTTTCGACCAGCGGAAAGGCGACGTTGTCGAACACCGTCATCGAATCGAACAGCGCACCGGCCTGGAACAACATCCCGAATTTCTCGCGCACCGCGTCCAGCGCGCGCCCGGCGAGCGCCGTCACGTCGATCCCTTCGATCGCGATACGTCCCGAATCCGGCCGCAGCAGCAGGTTGAGATGCTTCAGGAAGACGGTTTTGCCGCAGCCGCTCGGCCCCACGATAGTCGTGATCTGGCCACGCGGGAACTCGATGTTGACGCCGCGCAGCACCTCCTGTGGGCCGAAGTGCCGGCGCAAATCGTGCACCTCGATAGCGTTGGGTCCGCCGCCGTTGCGCTCAAAAGCCATGGAGTCGTTCATCGTTACAAAAGTATCGAGGTCAGAAAATAGTCGAATACCAGTACCAGCACGCTCGACATCACCACCGCTTCAGTGGTCGCGCGGCTGACCCCGGTCGCCATCCGTTGCGCGTGGTAGCCCTTGTAGCAGCAGACCCACATCACTACCAGACCGAAGACCAGCGACTTGTAAATTCCGGTCACGATATCGTGGGAAGTCAGATTGGTGGCGATCCCGTTCAAGTAGCTGGAACCCGGCGCACCCATCAGATCGACTCCGACCACGTAGCCGCCGAGGATTCCGATCACGTCGAAAATCGCGGTCAGCAGCGGAAAGCTTATCAGCCCGGCCAGCACCCGCGGCGAGACCAGGTACTGGATCGGGTTGATCGCCATCACCGTCAGCGCGTCGATCTGCTCGGTCGCCTGCATCGAGCCGAGCTCCGCCGCCATCGCCGAGCCCGCCCGCGCCGCGATCATCAACGCCGCCAGCACCGGCCCGAGCTCGCGCACCAGCGTCAGCGCGACCACCGTGCCCAGCGCCCCCTCCGACTCGAAGCGCCGCAGCGTGTTGTAGCCCTGCAGACCCAGCACCATGCCGGTGAAGGCGCCGATCAGCAGGATCAGGAAGGTCGATTCGGCGCCGATAATCCGGGTCTGGCGGATCGTCAGGCGCAGCTTGAAAGGCGGGGTGACGGCATAGAAAAGCGCAGCAAACAAAAAGATAAAGAAGTTCCCAAGGCTGCCGATGCCCTCGACCACCAGCTCGCCCAGGAGCTCAATCCAAGCCACTGCAACCATCGGGTCTTTTTTCAGGCCTGAGCCAGACCCAGCCGGGAGAGTTGATTAAACGTATGGGTAGCGCTCGGCATACGCACAAAATCGGCCAGATCACTCATCAAATCGAGATCCATCGACGGGCCGCCCTGGCGGATTATCTCGCATCGAATACCCGCCTGCTCGCAGCTTTCCAGGTGGCGCATCAGACTCTGCCGGCCGAACCGCGTCGGCACCGCGTCAGGCGGAGTACGGGCGATTATATTAGTGCCCGACAGTTCGCGCGAGGGCACCAGCGCCACCCCGCGCGGACCCGGGATAGCGGCGAACACCGCGTCGATATCCGCCCCCGTCACCAGCGGAATATCCGACAACACCACGCATACGGTGCACGCCCCCTCGGCCACCAGCGCCTCGGTGCCGAGCCGTACCGCGGCATTCAAGCCGCGCGGAAATTGCTCGTCGATCGTCATCGCACCCGCCGCCCGTGCCATCTTGAGCAGCCGCTGGTCCGAGCTCACCAGCGCCACATGGTCCGCCGCCCGGGCGTTCATCGCGGCGCCCAGCACGTCACGGAACATCGCCTCGGCGAGCACCTGGCGCTCAGCCGGCGGCATCGCCCCCGCCAGCCGGGTCTTGGCGAATTCAAGCTGCTTGGCCGCTATCAACACAATACGCACGGCGTTCTCTTATAACCCAAGCTCCACGACTCGCCAAGCGATAACGGCGAGCAAGGCTCCGCGGTCGCAGAAAGATTCCCCCAGCTCTATCACTTCGCGGCGGATTGGAGATAAACCTTGTCAGGCCGCTTCCGGATAATCGAAATTCCGGTAAAGGATACCAAGGAGGAAAGATTGGGTATGCGATCAATGAATCGAGGAAGGCAGAACTTCAAACCGGCGGCGCGTTGGCGGACAAAGCTGACCACGATTTCGCTCATCCTGTCGTTGTTTGCAGGGCTCGCTGTATTCACCCCGCGTGCCGCCCTGGCTAAGAACTACTGCATTAGCGGATTTCCAAACCCGAGCTGGCTCGAAGTGGGCATCCAATTCAGGATCCCTCCGAAAGGGAAGTGCAAGCAGTGGCTGGGCTTCAATCCGGCGGATGGCGACAACAGGCCGGTCTCAGGCATCGGATGCACGTCTTCCGATGGAACGAATTTTTCGGCATTTCTAACCAACAGCGATGAGCCGGGTGGATTTATAGAGCAGGATAGCATCAGCCTGTCGCTCCCCGCCCAGACCGGAGAATACGTCGGCCAGTTCATCTCAGGTAGCGCTGTCTCTTCGTTCGGTCCCACTACCGGCATCTCTGGGGCACTATGCGCCCACTCGCCGATTCCGGCGGCAAAAAGTAATGGAGAACAGATGGGGGTACCGCGCGGCAGCGCCGGCCTGCCATAAGCAAACTAGGACGATCATGTGGCCCGTGCCAATTCTCGCACGCGCCACATGATCATCAGCGCCGTGAGCGTCAGGCGCGGTTTGAAGGGCAGCTCAACGGCATAGAAGAGAGCAGCGAACAAACAGAGATAAAGAACTTTCCCAATGCATCGATCCCGTCGATAACCAGCGTTCAGGCGCTCGATCGACGCCACTCCAGCCGTCGGGGTCAGCCCTGGGTCGAACCATGCGCGAGAGCTGGCCGTGACCTTCGCTTGACTAATTTTGGCGCGTTCTCCCAACATTAGGCAGCCCTCCTATCCGGATCGATGCGCCGGATACGGGGGGCTCTCAGGCGCGAGGGGGACCGGGCCGAAACAAGGGAGTACATGGCGATGCGCGACGACACCAGCTTTACCTCATCATCGAAGAGCGCCGGATTAGCATGGAAGAGCGCCGGATTAGCATGGAAGAGCGCCGGATTAGCATGGAAGAGCGCCGGATTGGCAGCGCTCCTGTCGATCCTGCTGATCGCCGGATGCGGTCGCAAGTCGGCCGAGGACTATCTCAATGCAGGCGACCAGGCGATGCAATCCTCGGGCTTCTCGCAGGCCGAGGCCGACTATCAGGAGGCGATCCGGCTGGCGCCCAACGACCCGCGCACCCACGTCGCGCTGGCCAATGCCTACCTGGCCGAGAAGAAACCCGACCAGGCCCGGGCCGAGCTGATGAAGGCGCTCGAACTCGACCCCAAGAACCCCGACGCGCACGCCGCGCTGGGTGACCTTTATCTCGCCAGCTCCGAGCCGCAGGCCGCCGAGGAGCAGTATCGCGCCGCGGTGGCACTGGCCTCCGGCGACGCCAGCTACCGCATCAAGCTCGCCCAGGCGTTGACGCGCGCCAACAAGTTCGGCCCGGCCGAGGTTGAGCTGCGCACCGCGATCGGGCTGGAACCGCGCAACGCCGCCGCTCACTATGCGCTGGCTTCGCTGCTGTTCGCCGAGGGGCCGGACCAGGCGAAAGAGGCGCAGGCCGAGATGGCTGCGGCGCAATCGCTCAATCCGAGCCTCGCCACCCCGACACCGCTGGCGACTCCCGCCACGGCGGCTTCTGCGGCGCCGGGCGCGCCGCCGGTCGCGGCCAAGGTGCGGCCACTCAACAAGCGCTTCGAGCTGACCAAGAATTCGCCGGTCTATCAGAATCCCGATCAGACCAGCGCGGTGGTCGCCCAGGTGCATCGCGGCCGCTGGGTCCACGTCATCGGCATCGCCGGCGATTGGCTGCAGATTCGCTTGCGCAACGGCACCGTCGGCTTCATCCCGACCGCCGCCGCCGAGTAATGGCGGCACGCCTGACGGCGTAGTAACCGGCAGAGGATTGTCATTCTGAGCGCGGCGAAGAATCCCGAGCATCACCCTGAGGTTGCGAGCTCGCCCCGGCCGCAGCCGGGATTCCTCGCCGCTCAGACTGCGCCCGGAATGACGAAGCATTCCCGGTATTGGTGAGAATCGCCCTTAACGCGTCGGGCGAGATCGACGGGCCGTTAAGATAGATCAGGCGGCCGTCGGCGGGCTCGCGCTCCCGGAGCCATCGCGCCACGATCGTCATCGCTTCGATCTCGTCCCGCGCGATCGGACGCGCCCGGAATCGCTCATAGTGGTCGGCCACGAAACGCGCGATCTCGATCGCGATGTCCGGCGAATCAAGGCGCCGCGTCAGCGCCAGCCGCCCGCTCAGCACGACCCGGAGCGCGCGGTCATCGCCCTCCCCCGTCACGATTAACAGATTGTTCTCGGTCACGACTTGCGACAGTCGCGTCACGCGCGCGGCGAGCGTCGCCAGCGCTTCGAGATCGCGATGGTGCCGGCGGGCCTCCTCGAAGCGCATCCCGGCCGCGGCCCGGTCGCGCGCCCCCGCCAGTTCGCCGAGTAGCGGACCGCTGCGGCCGCGCAGGAACTCGAGCGCGCGGCGCACCCGCGCCTCGTAGTCAGCTTCATCGACGGTGGCATTGCACGGCATCGCACAACGCCCCATCTGGCCGTAGATACAGGGCGCGAACTCGGGGTCGGGCGCGAGCTTGCCGCCGCAGGTTCTAAGCCCGAGCAGCCGGGCGAGCACGCGGATCGAGCGATCGAGATTGCCGCGGCCGACGAACGGCCCGAGCTGCATCACGCCGCGCCGCACGGTCATCTTGGTGGTCGCGGCGAGCTTCGGAAAACGATCCGCCAGATCGATCTTCAAAAAAAATGCGCTCGGCCCGTTCTTGAGCATCCGGTTGTACGGCGGCTTGAGCTCGCGGATCAGCTCGGCCTCGGTTAGCGCCGCCTCCAGCGTCGAGCGCGCCGGGCGGGTTTCGATCGCGTGCACGTGGCTCACCAGGTCGGCGACCTTGGCCTTGGTGCCCATCCCGCCGTTGAAATATGAGCCGACCCGATCGCGCAGCCGCCGCGCCTTGCCGACATAGAGCAGCTCGCCGCGCTCGTTGCGCATCAGGTATACGCCGGGTGCCTGCGGGATCGCCGCAATTACTTCGGGCGGCACGTGACGCTCGAGCCGGCGGCCGGCAGGCGTGCGGCCGTGCAGATCGAGCAATCGGTCCAGGCGCGTGACGCCCATCCGCACCGCCATCTCGAGGAAAATCGCGAACAGCTCGGCCGCCATCCGCGCGTCGCCCAAACCGCGATGGCGTCCCTCGGTCGAGAGCCCGAAATGCTCCGCCAGCGCGTCGAGTCGCCGGCGCTTGAGCGACGGCAGCATCCGGCGCGACAGCTTGAGCGTGCACAGCACCGGGTTCATCAGCCCGAGTCCGAACAGCCGGCGGAACTCGAAATCGAGGAAGGCAAAATCGAACGGCGCGTTGTGCGCGACCATCACGGCCTCGCCCAGGAAATCGCGAAAGGCCGGCATCACGCGCTCGATCGGCGGCGCGTCGGCCACCATCTCGTTGCTGATCGAGGTCAGCCGGCTGATAAACGGCGGGATCGGCGTGCGCGGGCGCACCAGGCTCTGGAAGCGGTCGACGATGCGCTGACCCGTCATCCGGCAGGCGCCGATCTCGACGATCGTGCCGGGCCCGGGACGGCCGCCGACGGTCTCGAGATCGACCACTACGAAGTTGGCGGCCTCGAGCGGGACCTTGAGACTGCCGTTGCGGCTGAGCGACCAGAAGCCGGTGGCGGCCTCGAAGCAGAAATGGGGATCGTCGCCGAGCAGACGCGCCAGGATGCGCGGGCCGAGTTCGGGATCGGAGCCGGTGCCGCGAAACAGAAGCGCCAGCAGTTCGTCGGCGCGCGCGCCGGCCGGCCGCGCGGCCAGAAAGGAGTAGATTCGCTCGCGCGCGGTCGCGCCCGGATGCGAGCCGTCCCGGAGCATCATACGCCGCCACCTCCACCCAATCGCCGCTTCGTCTTCCGTTCGCTTTACCAGAACAGACGACGCGGGCGCAATGCGATCGGATTCGTCGCCGGGCCGACGTTTTCCGGGCAAGACTGGTTTTCGCTCCCGCACTCGCGATACAATTTCCGTACAGGATGTGAAAGATGGAGCAAGTTGCACTGACACGGGATTGCGAGGCCACCCAGGTGCCGGCGGGCGATAAGGTGGTGCTCGAAAAGGGCTGCGAGGTGATGATCACGCAGTCGCTCGGCGGCACCTACACCGTCCAGGTGCCGGCGTACAATGGATTGTTCAGGATCGCCGGGCAGAACGCCGACGCTCTCGGCAAGACGCCCGAGCAAGCGGTGGCGCCGGTCGCCGCGGGCGATATCGATGCGATGGTCTGGGAAGCGCTCAAGACCTGCTACGACCCGGAGATCCCGGTAAATATTGTCGAGCTCGGCCTGGTCTACGGGATGGAGATTCATCCGGAGGCCGACGGCGCGAACCGGGTCGAGATCAAGATGACGCTGACCGCACAGGGCTGCGGGATGGGAGCGTCGATCGCACTCGATGCGCGCGAAAAGCTGCTCGGAATCCCGGGCGTCGCCGACGCGAACGTCGAGCTGGTATGGGATCCGCCGTGGAATCCGCAAATGATCTCGCCCGAAGGCCGCGAGCGCCTGGGATTGGACTGAGCATCCGCCACGATACGTTGACACGGGCGGGCCGGACCAATAATTAAAGTGGTTCGGGTTGGAAGCATGTTTGCAATTATAAAGACAGGCGGCAAGCAATACCGCGTGACGGTCGGCGACCAGATCACGGTCGAACGTATCGAGGGCGACGTCGGCAGCCACGTCGAGCTGGGCGAGGTGTTGGCGCTGGGCGACACCGAAGCGCCGGCGATCGGCACGCCGTTGGTGACAGGCTCCTCGATCACGGCCAAGATCGTGCAGCAGCCGCGCGGCACCAAGGTAATCGTCTTCAAGAAGAAGCGGCGCAAGAACTACCGCCGCAAGCATGGCCATCGTCAGGAACTGACGGTTCTCAAGATCGAGGAGATCAGCCGTGGCGCATAAGAAAGGGCAAGGCTCGACGCGCAACGGGCGTGACAGTCCGGGGCAGCATCGCGGCATCAAGATTTACGCGGGCCAGACGGTGAAGGCCGGCAACATCCTGGTGCGCCAGGTCGGCACGCGGATTCATCCGGGACGCAACGTCGGGATGGGTCGCGACTACACGCTCTATGCGCGCATCGCCGGCATCGTGAAGTACGAGCCGTATCGCGGCGGCCGCCGCCAGGTGAGCATCAACGCGATCGCCGAGCCCGCGGCCGCGAGCGAGAACGTCGCGGCGGGCTGAAGCCGGCGCCAACAACTGACCGAACGTTAAAGCCCCGTGGCATCCCGCGGGGCTTTTTTGTATCTCCATCATAGGAGCTAATTCGCCGGCAGGAGGTCTCGCGATGCGATTGGGCCTGGTCGTCGGTTATTCGGGAGCGCAAGTCAAGCTGCCAATCGAGCTGGTGCTGGAGGCCGAACGCGCCGGCTTCGATTCGGTATGGACCGCCGAGGCCTACGGCTCCGACGCGGTCTCGACCCTCGCGTGGCTCGGCGCGCTGACCAGCCGGATTCGGTTGGGCACCGCCATCATGCAGATGCCGGCGCGGACGCCGGCGATGACCGCGATGACCGCGATGACGCTCGACCAGCTCTCGGGCGGTCGTTTCATGCTCGGCATCGGGCCGTCGGGTCCGCAGGTGGTCGAGGGCTGGCACGGCGTCGCGTACGGCAAGCCGCTCGTGCGCACCCGCGAGTACATCGCGATCCTGCGGACGATTTTCAAACGCGAGACGGCGCTCGAATTCGCCGGCCGGGAGTATCGGATCCCGTATGCTGGCGCCGACGCGAGCGGGCTCGGCAAGCCGCTCAAGAGCATCATCCACGGCCGCGCCGACCTGCCGATCTACATGGCGTCGGTGAATCCGCGCGCGATCGCGATCAGCGGCGAAATCGCCGACGGGCTGATCCCGGTATGGTTCAAGCCCGAGCGCTTCGACCTGTTCGGACCGCAGCTCGAGGAGGGCTTTCGGCGCGCCGGCGGCGGCAAGGGTCTCGCCGGCTTCGAGTTCGCGCCGTTCGTAACCTGCGTGATGGGCGACGACGTGGCGGCCTGCCGGGCGCCGATCAAGGCCAACCTCGCGCTTTATATCGGCGGGATGGGGGCGCGCGATCGGAACTTCTACAAGCAGTATACGGCGCGGCTCGGCTACGAAGCCGAAGTCCAGCGTATCCAGGATCTGTTCCTGGCCGGCAAGCGGGCCGAGGCGCAGGAGGCGGTGCCCGATCGGCTGGTCGACGATATCGCGCTGGTCGGTCCGCGCGCGCGAATCGCGGCGCGGCTGGAGGCGTGGAAATCGTCGCCGGTCACCGCGATGCTGATCGGGGCGCGCCAGCCCGAGGCGATCCGGATGCTGGCGGAACTCTGCCTCTGAAGCGCCGCTCGGCCAACGGCGCCGGCATCGCTGCGCTGCTATAATTGATTCGTCGTGTCGCGCTTTATCGATGAAACCCGGGTTTTCGTCCGCGCCGGAAAAGGCGGCGACGGCGCGATCGCATTCCTGCGCGAAAAATACCGGCCCTTCGGCGGACCGGCGGGCGGCGACGGCGGCCGCGGCGGCGACGTGATCCTGGAAGTCGACGAGGGACTGCTGACCCTGCTCGATTTCAAATACAAGCCGCGCCTGATCGCCGGCGACGGCGAGCCCGGACGCGGCAAGCATCAGTACGGTCGCGCCGGCAGCGATCTCGTCGTCAGAGTGCCGCCCGGCACGCTGGCATTCGACGAGGAGAACGGCCGGGTACTGGCGGACCTGGTGATGCCGGCGAGCCGCGCGATAATCGCCCACGGCGGCGAGGGCGGCCGCGGCAACATGCATTTCGCCTCGCCGACGCGCCGCGCTCCGCGGATCGCCACGCCGGGCGGCGCCAGCGAACAGCGCACGGTGCGCCTCGAACTCAGGCTGGTGGCCGAGGTCGGGCTGGTGGGGCTGCCCAATGCCGGCAAGTCGACGCTGCTGGCGGCGCTCACCGCGGCTCATCCGAAAATCGCTTCATACCCGTTCACCACGCTGACGCCGAATATCGGCCGCGTGATGACCGCGAGCGGCGAGAGCTTTACGATCGCCGACATCCCGGGCCTCATCGCCGGCGCCCATCTCGGCCACGGCCTCGGCATCCGCTTCCTGCGTCATCTCTCGCGCACCCGGGTGCTGGTTTACGTGCTCGATCTGGAGGGCGGCGCGGAAAAAGATTTCGCTACGGTGCGCGATGAAATCGGTGCCTTCGACGCGGCTCTGCTCGAACGTCCGGCGCTGATTGCGCTCAACAAGCTGGACCTGATCGCGCGCAAGGATGCTAACCGGATCGCGAAACGGCTGGCGGCGAGCGCCGGGATGCCGGTGCTGCCGATCTCCGCGATGAAGCGCGCCGGACTTGCCGAGCTCACCGCCGAACTCGAGCGCCTGCTCGGGATCGGCGCGGACGCCGTCGAATGTCGCAGCTAGCTTACAAGCCCGAGCTCCTCGAACGCGCGCGGCGAATCGTGGTCAAGGTCGGCAGCGCCGTGCTGTCGGACAGCGACGGACTGAACACCGCCGTGATCGACGGGCTCGCGGCGCAGGTCGACAGCGCGATCAGCACCGGACGCGAAGTGGTGTTGGTGACCTCGGGTGCGGTGGCGGCCGGGCGGGCGCGGCTCGGAAAGCTGCGCGGCACCACCATCGCGGCGCGCCAGGCGGCGGCTGCGGCCGGCCAGATCGAGTTGATGGGCGAGTGGGCGAAAGCCTTCGCCGCGCGCGGCCGCACGGTAGCGCAGATCCTGCTGACCCATGAAGATTTCGCCGAGCGCCGCCGGCGCAACAACGCGCGGCAGACCTTCTCGACCCTGCTCGGCGCGGGCGTGATTCCGATCGTCAACGAAAACGACACCGTCTCGGTCGACGAGATTCGGCTGGGCGACAACGACCTGCTCTCCTCGATGGTGGCGACGCTCACCGGCGCGCAACTGCTCGTCATCCTGACCGATGTCGCCGGTGTGCTGTCGGGCGATCCGCGCAAACGGCCCGATGCTCGATTGATTCCGCTGATCGCCGACGTCGAAGCGCCGATGCGCGGGCTGGTGGCGGAAAGCGCCGGCCCGCTCGGGCTCGGCGGGATGGCGACCAAACTCAAGGCGGCGCGCCAGGCGGTGCGCTCCGGGATCGCGGTAGTGATCGCGGCCGGGCGCGGTCGTTCGACCTTGGCCGACGTGCTCGCGCCGAACCTCGAAGCCGGGACACTGATATTGCCCACCCGCAAACGGATGCGCAGCCGCAAGCATTGGATCGCGTTCGCGCTGCGGCCGGCCGGCACGCTGGTGCTTGACCAGGGGGCGAGCGAGGCGCTGCGCAATTCCGGGCGCAGCCTGCTGGCCTCGGGAATTCGCGACGTGAGCGGCGAATTTTCGGGCGGCGACTGCGTCAGCCTGGTCGATGCGGAGGGCGTCGAGCTGGGCCGCGGAATCGTCAATTACCCGGCCGCCGATGTGCTAAAAGTGAAAGGGCGCCGCTCCAACGAAATCCCGCGCCTGCTCGGATATAAAGTGGCCGACGAAATCATTCATCGCGACAACCTGGTGCTGCTCAGGAGCTGAAGTGGCGCTCGAGCAGCAGATAGTCGCCGAGCTCGAACGGGTGCGGGCGGCGTCGCGGCGCCTGGCGCTCGCCACCACCGAGCGCAAGAACGCGATGCTGGCCGCACTGGCCCGCGCGATTCGCGATTCGAGCGCCGGAATTATCGAGGCGAACCGCGGCGACGTCGAGGCCGCGCGGCGCGCCGGCAACGGCGGCGCTTTCGTCGAACGGCTGACTCTTACTCCCGATCGAATCGCAGCGATGGCGCGCAGCGTCGAGGAAGTCGCGGCGCTGCCCGACCCGGTCGGCGAAGTGATCGAAAAGTGGCGGCGGCCCAACGACCTCGAAATCGCGAAAGTGCGTGTCCCGCTCGGCGTAATCGCGATCATCTACGAATCCCGCCCCAACGTCACGATCGACGCCGCCGCACTGACCTTGAAGTCGGGCAACGCCGTGGTGCTGCGCGGCGGCAGCGAGGCGCTGGCGACCAACCAGTTTCTGGCGCGATTGGTGAGCGTGGCGCTGGAGAGCGCAGGTCTGCCGGCCGAGGCGCTGTTGTTCGTCGCCAATCCTGATCGCGAAGTGATCCAGATCCTGAAACGTCAGCCCGCGCTTATCGATCTGATAATCCCGCGCGGCGGTCAGGCGCTCAAACGCGCGCTCGACGGATCGGCAGTGCCGCTGCTGCCGCATTTCGACGGTATCTGTCACACCTATGTCGACCGCGCCGCCGATCTCGCGATGGCGGCGGAGATCTGCTTCAACGCCAAGTGCAGCCGGCCGTCGGTTTGCAATGCGATGGAGACGCTGCTGGTGCATGCGTCGATCGCGCCCGAGTTCATTCCCGCGATTGCGCAGCGGATGACGGCGGCCGGCGTCGAGTTGCGCGGATGCGAGCGGACGCGCGCGATCGTGCCGTCGGCGCAGGCGGCCAGCGACGCGGACTGGGACACCGAGTATCTCGACCTGGTGCTGGCGATCAAAGTCGTCGATTCGCTGGACCAGGCGATCGAGTTCATCGCGCGCCACGGCTCGCATCTGGCCGACGCAATTGTCACCGCCGACGCCGCGGCAGCGGCGCGCTTTGAACGCGAAGTCGATTCGGCTACCGTGTATGTCAATGCATCGACCCGCTTCACCGACGGTTTCGAGTTCGGCTTCGGCGCCGAAACCGGCATCTCGACCAACCGGCTGCATGCGCGCGGCCCGATGGGTCTGCGCGAGCTGACCACCTACAAGTACGTGATTCATGGCCACGGGCAGACACGGATTTGACCGGGCTGCGAGCCGCCGCCCGACGGTAGCGCGATGCGGGTAGGACTGTTCGGCGGCAGTTTCAACCCGATCCACTTCGGTCACCTGCGATCCGCCGAAGAGGATCGCGAGGCGCTGGCGCTGGACCTGGTCTATTTCGTCCCGGCCGCCTCGCCGCCGCATAAGACCGAGGGCGAACTGGCGCCGGCCGAGCATCGGCTCGCGATGGTGCGGCTGGCGACCAAGGGTAATCGCCATTTCATGGTGTCCGACGCCGAGATCCGGCGCATCGGACGATCCTACACGGTCGACACGGCGCGTCATTTCCTGCAGACCCTGCGCCAGCCCTCTTCGCTGTTTCTGCTGATGGGGGCCGACAACTTTGCCGATCTCGAAACCTGGAAAGAGGCCGACACGCTGGTGACGCTGTGCAGCATCGCGGTGCATACGCGAATCGGCGCCGGCGAAAACAATCACAACGCCAGCGCGGTTGCCGTATTAAAGAGGTTTGGCTACATTAAGGAACAGGATCATTACGTGCACCCGAGCGGTCAGACGCTGTCGTTCGTTCCCACCACGATCTTGCCGATTTCAGCCACCCTCATCCGGGACAAGCTCCGGCGCAAGGAATCCATTCGCTACCTGATACCCAACGACGTGGCAGATTACCTTCAGCGTCATGGGCTCTACTAAGAGCCGCGCAACCGACGTGACCGCGCTTGAGAAGGCCCTGGCCGCGGCCGAGGGTGCGCTCGACCGCAAGGCTTACGATTTAGTAGTGCTCGAGGTCGAGCATCTCAATTCGATCGCCGACTACTTTCTGATTGCGACCGGCCGCTCGGATGTCCAGGTGCAGGCCATCGCACACGGGGTCGAGGAACGGCTGGCGCGCGCCAATGCCCGTCCGCTGGCGATCGAAGGACTCAACCTCGGCCACTGGGTGGTGCTGGATTACGACGACGTGGTGATTCACGTGTTCTTCGAGCCGACGCGCGAGTTCTATCGCCTCGAAGACAACTGGCTCGATGCGCGCCAGGTCACGCTGCCCGAACCATGGCTCTCGCAGGCCCGCGATCTGCGTCTAAGCAGCGTCGCGCGCGGCCGGCCCGGCACCGCTCACGCGCCGCAGACGTAAACCTCCGCGTTCGCGCCGAGAATCGAAACCTTTACCACGCGCTGCGGCGCGATCGCGCGATCGGCCACCAGCTCGCGCATCAGCAGGCGCTCGCCGGTAAGCATCACGATTCGCCCGCCCGGCACGATCACCCGCCGAAACTCCGCCATCATCCGCCGATAGAGCCGGCGGTTGTCGCGATGCGATCCGAAGCGCAGTCCCCACGGCAGGTTGGTGACGATTTTGTTGACGCTGCGATCCTCGAGCGGCAGTGCGGCCGCGTCCCATTCGCGCAGTTCGATCGGCTTGTAGCGCGGCCCGACGTTGGTTCGCGCCGCGGCGATCGCTTCGGGATCGTGATCGCCGCCGAGCAGCATCCGGTAGCGCCCGAGCTCGGCGCGCTCGATGAGAATGGTGGCGACGCCGCAGACCGGATCGAGCACCACGTCGTCATCGCGCGGCTCCGAGAGCCAGGCCAGCGCGGCGGCGACCGCGGGCCGCAGCGATCCCGGCCGGTCGGCGATCTTGTAGCCGCGATGGCGCAGGCGATCGTCGCTGACCCGGATGGCGGCCATGAACTCGTCGCCGTTGAGCATCGCCCACAGCTCGACCTCCGCCTGCTCCTCGTCGAGATGCCAGGCATGGTCGCCGCGTTCGGTGAGCCCGCTCTCGACGGCACGTTTGAAATCGACGCGGCGGAACTCGTGATCGCCCGCCATCCGCGCCACCACGCGAAACTTGAGGCGGCGCCCCGCGCGGCTGCCCGGCACTAGCCGGGCGCGCGCCTGCACGGCCCATTCGAGATGATAGGAATCGCGCAGCGCGGCGCTGACTTGCTCGAGCTTGGTGCCGATTCCGCGCCGGTAGGCGACCACGCCCAACAGATCCTCGGCGCATCGCAGCTTGAGCAGCGCCGGCGAGCACGGCGCGGTGAAAATCCCAAGCCCCGACCGCTCGGGCATCACGCGCTCGGTGAGCGCGCGCGCCCCCTTGAGTCGGGCCACCACCTCTTCGAGCGCGATCCCCTCAAAGCCCGGCTGGGTCTGAACCATGTAGAGATCGGTCCCCAGCCGCAGCGACCGGGTCCGGGACGCGGCCGGGCGCGGAGCTGTCGATTTTTCGGGGCGGAACAATGATCGGCCGATGGCGGGCGCGGCCGCGGCGGGCGCTATTTCGCCCGCGCCATGTACTCGTGAGTTTCGGTGTTGATCGTGATCACGTCGTCTTCGGAAACGAAATGCGGCACCTGCACCACCAGCCCGGTTTCCATCGTCGCCGGCTTCAGCGTGTTGGTAACCGCCGCGGTTCTGATCCCCGGGTCGGTCCGTACCACGCGCAGGTCGACGGTTTTCGGCGGCCGCACGTTGAGCGGCGTGGTCTCGTAAAACTCGACCTCGACCTTGGTGTTGGGCTTCAGGAACTGCAGCACATCTTCGATCAGCTCGCCCGGAATCGCGATCTGGTCGAAGGTTTCGGTGTTCATGAAGTGATGCTGCTCGCCGTCCGAGTAGAGGAATTCCATCTCGACCTGGCTCAGGATGATCCGTTCGACGCGATCTTCCGAGCGGAAGCGATTCTCGGTCTGCGAGCCGGTCTTCAGGTTGCGCAGCTTGGTCTGCACCATCCCGCGCCAGTTGCCGGGCGTGATATGGCTGATGGTCATCACGCGCCAGAGATCCTTGTTGTACTCAATCACGAACCCGGGACGAAGCTGGGTGGCCTGGATCAGCATAATCTCAATGTAATTTCGACGAATTCGCTCGGAAGATACGACTACAGACTAACCGACCAGATCCGCACAGGCAAGTGCGCTCAGCGCAGCAGCCGCTGCCACCACGGCGTATTCGGCGGCGGATAGCCGTTGCCATATGGCGACGCGTAGCCGTAAGGATTGTTGTTGTACCCGTAAGGCGCCGCGTACGGGTTCCGATAAGCGTACGGACTGGCACCGTAGCCGTACGGATTGGCGCCATAGCCGTACGGATTTGCACCGTAGGCATAGGGGTTCGCACCGTAGGCGTATGGGTTGACGACGTAGGGAGTGGCGCCGTAGAGCGGCGTCCCGGCGCTGCCGAGGTTGACCGAGGTCTCAACAAAGTTGCCGCCGACTCCGTAGGCGCGGATGGTCGCCGCGCCGCCCAGCATCTCGAAGGTGGTATCGAAGCTGAACGCGCCGGCGTTGCTGCTGATCGGGATGCTCCGTACCAGCCGGCCATCGACGTAGATACCGGCGCGCCGCACGCCGCCGCCGCTGATTTGACCGACCACCTCGTAGCGCCGCGGCATCGTGCTGACCTGGTTGACGCTGACCAGGCTGATCTGAACCCCGGCCAGCGTGCCCGAGGCGAAACGCGGATGATGCTCGGGCACCGCGCTCGGAATCTCCGCGGTGTTCCCGGAATCGAGCGACGGGATGCTGGGCGCGGCCTCGCCGGGGCTGGGCTCGTCGCCGCGCAGCACCTCGACACCCGCGGAGGCAACCCGATCCGGCGCCTCGAGCATCGCCTCCGCGCGCTGGCCGCGATGGTCATAGACGCGCAGCACCATCCCGGGCTGCACGCCGGTCAGCTTGAGATCGAAATTAACGCGCTGCTCGCCGAGGATCCGATCGAGATGCAAGGTTTCGAGCTTGTGACGGCCGAGGTAAATCCCGGCCGATTTCAGATTGGTGCCCGCCAGCCAGCCCTTGATTCGCATCGCGTCGCCGTTGGCCGAGCGCGATTCGATGGTCACCTGCGGTCCGCCCGCCGCGCTGCCCGACGACTCCGCAACGCCCGCAGCCGGGGCGGTAATCGCGGACGGCGCTGAGGCCGCCGGCCCGGCGGAGGCGGCTTCCGGCGGCACACCGGAACTCGCCGCCGCCGGCTTCACCTGCGCGGCCAGCGAAGCCAGTTCGCTTTTGATAGCGGCCCATCGTGAGGCATTGGCGGGGTCCGGATGGGCGCCGAGCGCTGCGTCGACCGCGGCGCTGTCCGACTGCAACGACCCCATCGCATTCGCCGCCCCGCTGTTATCGCCGCGCTTGAGCGCGTTGGCCAGCGTCTGTGCGTCGCCGGCGAATCCCGCTACCGGTCCCAGCAGCGCGTTCGATCCCGCGTCATGGCCGCCGCTGATGCCATTGAGGAACGTAAAAGCCTGATCGCTCAGATGTCCGGCGTCGGCCGCCGGGTTCGAAGCCCGGGCCGCGCCGGCAAACAGCCACAGTATCGCGAGCACGGCAAGGCCGAAGCGAAACCGCGCCTCGCTATCCGCCGCCAACGCGTGCCGGAGCCTGGTCATGAGCAAGCTTCCAGTTCAGCCGCCCGTCCGCTGAGGCTCCTTGTAACGGGCGACGACCGATTTTATCTGGCGCGCGAGCTTCAGAAAAACTTCCCCCTCGTCGTAAACGAAGAGTATGACGGTAATCGCAATCCCAATGATGACGCCGAAAATGAAGGCTCCCATATTGTCCGGCCCTCCCTGAACCTTTCGAGTATACGAAAATGCGGGGCGCGATAGAACAAGCGCGATCCCGCCCGCTCGGCAACTCCGCTCACCGCGCGCGCGAGATCGACGGCGGATTGGAGTCGCCGGTCAAGTTTGTTAGCTTTGAAGCGGGCTGCCGTTCCTCCGTAGTGACCATGGAATCGACCTCCGCAACTATCGCCAGCGAGCGCGCGACCGTCGATAGCGCGATCTACCGCGCACTGTGCGGCGGCGCCGCCTGGCGTGCGCTCGAAGATCGAATCGTAATCCGTGTAAGCGGCGACGATCGGATTTCGTTCCTGCACGGGATGTGCAGCAACGATGTGCGCGGGATGCGCGCCGGCGAACTCGCGCCGGCGTTGCTGCTGACCGAACGCGCCCACGTCGTCGCCGAGCTCTTCATCTACGCCGAGCCCGACGCTTTTCTGTTCGAGATCGGGCGCGAGCTGTGGCCGCGCGCACACGCGCATCTCGAGCGCTTCCTGGTCGCCGATGACGTCGAGTTCGAAGAGCTCGCGGACTGGGCGCTACTCGATATCGAGGGTCCGCGCGCCGGCGAAGTAATCGCGCGGGTCGCTCCCGAGGCGGCCGGACTTCAGGCCTGGCGCTGGGTCGCCGCCGGGGCGCTCACAATCGCCGCCCTGCCCCGCTATGACTGGCCGGCCATCACCGTGCTCGGCGCGCGCGACCAGCTGGCGAACCTGGCCGATGCGCTGCGCGATCGGGCGCCGGAGGCTCCGCAAGCCGACGCGGCCTCATGCGAGACGCTGCGCATCGAGCGCGGGATCGCGCGGGTCGGAGTCGATACCGGCGACAAGACGCTGGCGCTCGAAGCCCGCCTCGAACGCGCGATTTCGCTCAGCAAGGGCTGCTACCTCGGGCAGGAGACGCTGGAACGCGCCACCGCCCATGGCTCGCTCAAGAAGAAACTCTACGGGCTGCGGATGGACGCCGGGCCGCCGCCGTCGATCGGCGCCGCCGTGATGCTGGCCGGGCACGAGCTCGGCACTATCACCAGCGCCGCCGACTCGCCGGCCATGGGCGCGCTCGGCCTGGGGATAATCCATCACAGCGCCTGGACACCGGGCACCGCGGTCGTGATAAAGGATTCGGCAGGCGAACGGCCGGCCACGGTCAGCGATCTACCCTTCAAGTAGAACTTTAATTGCAGATGGCGGCTGCCGGGGAGGAAGGTTAATGTCGAACGCGCTGGGCAAGCGTTATGTGTGCGAAAAATGCGGCACCGAGGTGCTGTGCAACAAGGCCGGCGACGGCGCCGTCGAATGCTGCGAGGGACCGATGAAGCTCAAGGAAGTCAAGCCGCTGCCCTCGTCCGACTGATCTTTAATTTTCATCTTCCACTTTAAGTTCTGTTCCGCTTGGCGAGCTTGAGCAACCGCAGCACGATGGAAAAGGCTGACCTGGTCCTGCATGAGGGACCGCTTCTTGGCTGCCCCGAAAGCGACTCGATCGCGGTCGCCGGGGGGGTGATCATGGCTTGCGGCCGGTTCAACGATTTGAAGGCTGCGGTCGGACCGCGGACCCATCTGATTCGCCTCGCCGGACGCACCGTCGCGCCGGGCCTGATCGATTCACATCTGCATTTTCTAGAAGCGGCCGCGGCTACGACCGGGGCCTCGGTGTGGCGCTGCCGCACGATTGCGGACCTGCTCGCCGACCTGCGGGTGGCGGCCAGCAAGACCCCGCCCGGCAACTGGCTGCGCGCTTTCGGCTGCGACGAGGCGCTGCTTCGCGACCGGCGCGGCCCCACGCTCCGGGAGCTCGACCAGGCCGTGCCGCGCAATCCGCTGCGCCTGCGTCATCAGACCCTCCACGCCTCGTGGCTCAACTCGCGCGC